>Ga0209755_10004884_pt1 | contig 15553 bp, 8 predicted proteins | sample TergutCo191P1_FD_187301 | JGI IMG/M metagenome (GOLD analysis project Ga0209755, IMG submission 187301) | Cornitermes sp. P1 segment gut microbial communities from Petit-Saut dam, French Guiana - Co191P1 (SPAdes) (version 2) | ecosystem: Host-associated > Arthropoda: Insects > Digestive system >... | reverse complement strand
AATTAACGCATACTTACCGATTGGCAACGACATTAAACTTCTTTTCTACGCCGCAGGAAAGGAATACAGCGGATATGTGGAAACCGCTATATTCATGGAAAGCGACAGTCGTGTTAAGGCAAGGTACAACATTAACGGCGGCGCAGGAATTTTCGCCGGAATGCTTGTGGACACCTTTGCCGTTAACATAAAAATGCCGCAGGGAGGCATAGCCTATCCCAACAATGAGGCTCAAATTGCCTATTGCGAAAAAAACCAAACCAAACCGCAATGTGCTAACATAAATTAATCCCTCCCCGTAACAATACATATTAATTTACTATGTATTGAAATATAGAAATATTTTGGGGGTTTGTCAAGGGGGATTTAAATAATACAGGGAGAGGCGAAGTGTCGTTTTTATGTCATTGCGCCTCTGCAAAATGCAATTTTTTGTGATATTTTGATTTTTTTTCAAAAAAAATGAAAAAAAATTGACTATTTCGTGAAAAAGAATATATATTATATTTAATATAGGTTGGAATACTCCCAAATCGGAGGTTATTAATGAATAGGACAAAATCTATTCTCGCGTTGCCAAGCGTCATGCTTGTCTTGGCATTTGTTTCAAACGCTTTTTCTCAAACCGGTGATGCTACAGTACCTGCTACAGTACCTGTCAAGGTGGACATAGCTGCAACGGTTAAAATAGAGCCTGTCAGCGGTAATGGTATTGGAGCAGATGGCTCCGTGACAGCCGATACGGAAAAAATCTTCACCATTCAGCTTCCCACAGGGCTTGGCGTAATTAAGCCTAGCTCTTCTAGCGGCGGCGGGTCTGGCGCCAGCAGCAGCAGCGGCGGCACTAGCAATTCTCCAATAACATGCACTATTGCTTCTGGCCAAACATTTGCTGTTGGTACGCAATTCAGTGCTACGGCCTATTGCAATGGCCAGCAACTTAATACGGTTACATGGGTACCAGCAAATCGTACGCCAACTGCTAACGGAGTTCAAGAAGTTACAGCAACCAGAGTATCAGGCGGTGATTGCGCAGGCATGACAGCCTCGTGTGGCTCTATAGATGTTGGCAATGTTGGCTCAACAGCAATACGACCGCAGGGATTGCAGTCTAATCAGGATGTGACAATTTCGTTGTATTCAGTAAAAGGAAATAAAGTACAGAATAACACAAATCTTCCTGCGGGAGTTTACCTGCTTACAGCTAAAGCTTCGGGCAAATCCTTTGTAAAAAGAATGGCTCATAGCGGCGGCATATTGAATGTCAATGCTTCGTGGCTTGGCGACTTTGGCTATTCTCCGTCTGCGCCAAATATGGTTTTGGCCAAGGCTGGCGATTATGGGAAATGGAGAGTAACAGTTTCTGCGGAAGGCTATGTTTCGCAATCTCAAAATTTCGAACCTGATGCCGGAAGCAATGCTCTTATAAGTTTCACTATGAAAAAAACTGTAAAGCCTACCAAGGCGAGCTTCACGGAAACTGTTAACGGCACTTCTTTTGATATGATATATATAAAAGGCGGCGAATTTACCATAGGATGCACTGGAAGCACTTGCCCAGGTGATGCTGTCGCTGTGTCTGGCGTGAAACTTAGCGACTATTTTATAGCCAAAGCTGAAGTAACTAACGGATTATGGAAAGCGGTAATGGGCAATGACGATCCAAGATTGCCGGCTTATGCGCAAAATTCCGGTTCTATGGGCAACATGACTTGGTACGATGCCTTTGAATTCGCTTGCAAGCTAAGCCAGATTACGGGCAAAAATTATCGCATGACAACGGAAGCGGAATGGGAATATGCAGCTAGAGGGTTAAGCAATCAATATAGCGCAGCGTCTAGCGGCATGAGCAACATAGGCGGCACTGGCGTCATGGCTGGCGAAGAATGGGCATATAACTCTTGGGAAGGTACGCATACAGGCGGAACTGATCCTGTAGGAAAGGTAGTCAGGATAGATGGAAAAATAAATTTGCATACTCAGAAAACACGTCGTGATGTAAACAATAACTTTTACGCTCGCCTAATTCGCTCAATAGAAGGAATTGGCCCTGCGCTGCGCTTGGCCATTTCTGCAGACGCTGATTTCCCGCCGAATTATGTTCCCACTTGCGAAACTCATGTACCGGAGATGGGTGCCGAAAATGCTAATTCTTACCGCGACATGCGTTGGGTAACAGGCAGCGAGAAGCATTGGACAAAAGGTGGCATAGCGATAGGCGATTTTGATCTCAGAGTTTGGGAAGACGGCACTGCTAGATTAGGCTCCACCAATGGACAGTGGTTCACTTCAAACAACATTATGTTCGTGTTTGTTCCAAGCTCAGGCTCTGTCAGAAGATTCCCGTATATCTTGCTTGATGAAACACAAGGCTCGCTTATTTCCGAGCTTGGTTTCATGAACGGCGGTTTCATAGGGAGAATAGCAAAGGAGACAACGACCAGTGTCACAAAGCCTTCCGTAACCTTGGCTGCAAGTGCTGAAGCTTTGGCCAGAGCGCAGAGCGATTTCAAAACATACTATCAGATGGTGAATATGGAAAACATACCAACGGCAGCTCAAAAGCAGGATGCAAGGTTGATAGACGGGCCGAGCAACGCATGGTTCCAGAACAACACCACTGCTGGCGGTCAGCATCATTACAGAAAAGATGTTGACGCTGACGAATTCCGGTTTACCGTTAATCAGCTTCCAAGCAGCCAGACCATACTCGCCAATGGCAAGTGGTTTACGGTCAACAACACATTCCTGCGTGTAACGCATTCTAACGGATACACTGCCGAATATCTGTATGCTGTGTCTTCGAATGGGAATAACTTCTATCACAACTCGTTTATGGCGTATGAGCGTGGCGACTTCAGGATGTTTGAGAAAGTTTCCAACAGCAGCTATAGCTTCCCATGCCAATCCACTTGCGACAAGGAGATCGATAAGGGTAAAGGATCTTCGTTTTATGCTAATAGTGGAGATGGTGGCAAATCGACATATGTGCCGGCGCCATGTCCTGTGAATGGATGCCCTGCATACGAGCCGTAGATGATTTGAATTTTTCAGGAGGTACATTATGTGTACTAATGTTAGCAGAGCACTTTTGGTGCTGGTATTTATGGCGGCAAGCGCACTGTCTCAAGAAATGGTAGATGCGCAAGTGCCGGTGAAAGTGAACGTGGCGGCAAACGTCAAAATAGAACCTCCTGCTAGCATTGGTGGCGAAGGAGCAGAGGGAGGCGTGAATGCCAACACTTCAAAAAACTTCAACATAAAGCTTGTAGCAAAGCCTGGCCCGCTTCAATGCGTTTTGGCAAATGAAAACACGATTGGAACAGTGGGCACGGCGGTTTCAAGAGATGTTTTTAACATAACCTGCAATGGTGCTACTGTCACAGTTACTTCTGCTAGCAATACATGGTCCAATCTAACTCCAGCATCCAATGGACCATTTGCCATTACCATTACCAGAGCTGCTACTGCCAGTTCTTGCGCTGGCGAGACTGCAACTTGCACCATAGGAGTCGGTGAGAAACTGACCTCGGTGCGGTTTGTGTCGCCTCTATTTTCTCAAAACTCAGAGGTTGTTTTGTATTCCATAAAAGGAAACAAAGTGCAGAATAACACAAATCTTCCTGCTGGAATTTACTTGGTAAAAAGCAATTTCTTGACAACAAAAGTAGCTCATAGAGGCGGGGTTTTAAAAGTCAACGCTCCGTTGCTCGGAAATTCTGCATCAATGCCTTCGCAAGCTCTGGCTAAACCGGGAGACTACGGCGAATGGTCTATAGTCGTTTCTGCAGAAGGGTATTCTACTCAAAGGCGTTCGTTCTCTCCAGATGCTGGAGAAAATTCGGAAGAGAGCTTTACGCTGAAACAGTTTGAAGCTCCAGTGAAACAGAGCTTCACCGAAACCGTGAACGGCCAATCTTTTGACATGGTATATATACCAGGTGGCACATTTACAATAGGGTGCGAGAGTGGCACTTGCCCATCAGATACAAAACCTGTATCGGGCGTGCAAGTCAGCAACTATTTTATTGGAAAAACCGAGGTGACTACTGCATTATATAACGCAGTAATGGGAATTACCTGCGCAAGCACTGACTATATGTGCCGTGCTTCCGGCTCTGCTACGAATATTACCTGGTATGAAGCTATGGAATTTGCATGCAGGCTGAGCGAGCTTACCGGCAAGAATTATCGCATGACTACTGAAGCTGAATGGGAGTATGCGGCAAAAAATCATGTCAGCAGCTTGGATAGAATAGGCAGCGGCGAAGAATGGGCATATAACTCATGGCAAAGCGCTCATTCCGGCGGCACTGATCCTGTTGGAACTGGTAGCGGCAAGCACACACAGAAAACGAGGCGTGATGCGCAGGGATCTGCCGATAACATAACAGGCCGCCTAATCCGCTCAATAGAAGGCGAAGGCCCGGCACTCCGCTTGGCCCTCTCTGCAGATGTGGAACTGCCGCCTGGCTATGTTTCGCCGTGCAATCTTCATGCACCTGTGCTTGGCCCAGAACCTGAGAATTCTTACCGTGACCCACGTTGGGTTACAGGCAGCAATCAAAAATGGGCAAAGGATGCGGAAACTACAGCGATAGGCGATTTTGATCTCAGAGTTTGGGAAGACGGAACTGCTACTATATTCGGTCGAGATCAATATTATAGAGAGGTTAATATAGAGGGACAATGGTTCACTTCAAATAACTTCACTTTCGTGTTTGTTCCGACCTCAGGTTCCATCAAAAGATATGCTTACGTTTTCCTTAATGATTTCTTGGGCTCGCTTATTTCCGATCAAGGCTGGACGAATGGTTACATAGGGAGAATAGAGAAGGTAGAAGCGACTCCTGCTAACAAACCTACCATAGCCAACTTAATGAGCGGTGAGGCCTTAGCCAAAGCACAGACGGATTTCAATACCTATTACAAAATGGTTGATATGAATAATCCGCCGACAAACCAGCAAGATTCCAGGCTGATAGACACGAAGGATCAGGGCTGGTTCCAGGATAATACCGCTGCCGGTGGTTTGCACCATTACAGAAAAGATGTTGACGCAGAAGAATTCCGGTTCACTGTTAATCAGGGAGGAGGCCGTACTATGCTTGCCAACGGCACTTGGTTTACTGTTAACAACACGTTCCTGCGAGTAACGCACTCAACCGGATATAAAGTTGATTATCTATACGCTTACGTGCCAGCATCAGGCAGCGGGCAAACGGCGCAGGGCGAGACTTTCTATCACAACTCGTTTATGGCGTATGAGCGTGGTGATTTCAGAATGTTCCAGAAAAAGACCAATGGCGGAGAATGGCCCTGCGGCAGTATTTGCAGCGGTGAAATTCCAACCGGCCAGGGAGTATCAATGTATGACAGAATGGAAAACGGTTATTCAACATTCACGCCGGCACCTTGCCCGGCTGGTGGATGCAAGTGAAAGCACTTTTGATATTGGTATTTGCAGCGGCAAGCGCACTGTCTCAGGAGACAACGGATGCGCAAGTGCCGGTTAAGGTAAACGTTGCCGCAACCGTCAAAATTCAGCCTCCTAGCATTGGCGGAGAGGGTGATGAAGGTACCGTGCAGGCTAACGCCTCGAAAATATTCAATATCAAACTGGTAGAAAAACCCGGCCCGCTTCAATGCGTTTTGGCAAATGCAAACACGATTGGAACAGTGGGCACGGCGGTTCCAAAAGATGCTTTCAGAATAACCTGCGATGGCACTGCCGTGCAAACGAGTTCGCAAAACTTAACATGGGGAAATTTAACTCCTACGGAAAATGGACCATTTTCCATTGCTATCAGCAGAGCTTCCAATGCTAGCACTTGCGCTGGCGAGAAAGCTACTTGCACCATAGGAGTTGGCGAAAAACTGCCTACGGCTATACGTTTTGCACAGCCTCGGTTTTCTCAAAACTCAGAGGTTTCTTTGTATTCCATAAAAGGAAACAAAGTGCAGAATAACGCAAATCTTCCAGCGGGAATTTACTTGGTAAAAAGCAATTTCTTGGTAACAAAAATAGCTCATAGAGGCGGAGTTTTGAAAATCAACGCTCCATTGCTTGGCAATTCTACGCCAATGCCTTCGCAAGCTCTGGCTAAACCGGGCGATTATGGGACATGGTCTATAGTAGTTTCTGCAAACGGATATTCCACGCAAAGGCGCAATTTCTCTCCAGATGCGGGAATGAATGCAGAAGAGAGCTTTACTCTGCAAGAGTGGCAGCCTCCCAAAAAAGAGAGTTTCACTGAAACCGTGAACGGCGTGTCTTTTGACATGATATATATACCGGGCGGCACATTTACCATTGGGTGCGAGAATAGCAGTGGCTGCCCAGCTAATACAAGCCCTGTGTCTGGCGTGAAGGTCAGCAACTATTTTGTTGGGAAAACCGAGGTGACAACAGGTCTGTATAATGCAGTAATGGGAGAAACCTGTTCTGGTTTTATGTGTCAGCCTAACAATACCAACACGAGCATGACTTGGTATGATGCCATGGAATTCGCTTGCAGGTTGAGCGAGCTTACAGGCAAGAATTATCGCATGACTACCGAGGCTGAATGGGAATACGCTGCAAAAAATCACCTCAGCAGCTTGGAAAAAGTAGGTAGCGGAGAAGAATGGGCATATAACTCTTGGAATGGTTCGCATTCAGGTGGCACAGATCCTGTTGGCTCAGGTGGGCATACGCAGAAAACCCGTCGCGATGCACAGGGAACCGGCGATAACATAACAGGCCGCCTTATCCGTTCAATAGAAGGCTTGGGCCCTGCGCTCCGCTTGTCTCTCTCTGCAGATGTGGAATTGCCGCCAGGCTATGTTTCGCCATGCGATCTCCACGCCCCGGAAATGGGCGGCGAACCTGAAAATTCTTACCGTGATATGCGGTGGGTAACAGGCAGCAATGCAAAATGGACGTCTCAGGGAGCTACTAGTTTTTATGGCATTGACCTTATGGTTTGGGAAGATGGCACTGCGAGAGCAGGCAGCACTAATGGCCAATGGTTCACTTCAAACAACATCACCTTTGTGTTTGTTCCCAATTCAGGTTCATCTGTCAGAAGATATGCGTATATCTTCCTTGACGAGGAGCAAGGCTCGCTTATTGCCGACTTTACCGGCAGAATAGAGAAAAAGGCAACTGACCACGTGGAGAAACCTGCCATTGCCAACTTGCAGAGCGGCGAGGCCTTAGCCAAAGCGCAGGCAAATTTTGATACTTACTATAAAATGGTTGATATGGTTAATCCGCCGACAACAGAGCAAGATGCTCGCTTGCTAGACGGCCCTAATCAGGGTTGGTTCCAGCATAATTCTGGCAGTGTGCACCACTACAGGAAAGATGTTGACGCTGATGAATTCCGATTCACCGTCAATGATAACAGCGCAGGCGGCCCGGGCAGGACCATACTTGCCAATGGCAGTTGGTTTACAATCAACAACACATTTCTGCGAGTAACGCATTCAACCGGATATGTAGCCGATTATCTGTACAATGTTACGGAAGGTTCCGGCGCTGCATTCTCTCATAATTCGTTTATGGGGTATGAGCGTGGCGACTTTAGAAGCTTTAGGAAAACGGATAACAATAGCGAAACATTCAATGGCGCCTGCGGCAATCTCTGCAACGATGAAATTCCAAAGGGCTTAGATGCTTCGTTCTATGGCAATCCGCAATTCTTTAAGCCGGAAGTAGGCAATTCTACATTTGTGCCTGCGCCTTGCCCGGCTGGCGGATGCAAGTAGCAGGGAATTGTTTTTCTGTTTTCAATAGCCTAAACGCTCAATTTCAGCTTTAGGCAAACCAGTAACCCTTGAGATCAAATCAGAGTTCATCCCTTCAGCTTTCATTTGCCGTGCAGTCCGCAAAACGCCAACAGCGATACCTTCCGCTTTGCCAACAGCAACACCTCTGGCCTCGCCAATGGCAATGCCCTCTTCAATGCCGGTTTCCCGAGCTTCTTCCTGCCACACACGCTTAGCCGTATCCCAGTTCCATTCCGTAAAAAGCATATTCCTTACCTCTGATGCGTTGTCCTGCAAAAAATCTCTCAGTATATCCTGCCGCATGCAGTCATCCACGGCCTTCTGGATTGCCAAGCTACGACTCATGGATTTCTCATGCTCTCTAACAAAATATACAAAACTCTCATAACCCTTCAAGGTTTCGCTTCTATTGGCAAGCTCCTCGTTAAAGCCCTTGTTTATATTGATGATTTTCACAATGCACTCCATGTTGGGAATCTCACCGTCGCCAAAGTCCTTGAACGCATCCGACAACTTAAGCTCCTGCTGCTCGGGCATCTTGTCCTTGCCGTTGTACAATACTATGATTTCCGGCTTTGGAAGCGGAATCTTCTTCTCCTGATAAATGCTTTCTTCCTTGAGCAGTTTTTCGTATATCCTGCCCAGGTATATGGCAGCTCTGATGGGCATGTTGTAGTTGACCGTTGATTGCTGCTCTATGAGCACAACGACTTTATCTTCTATAACAAAAGATATGTCGTTCATTCTTTCCATGAACAGAGCATCGCTTAAAGTTGTGATCAGAACTTCCGTGTCCTTGCTGAAAGTTTTGTTTTTCAGAGCACCATAAGTTTCCAGCAGGTTCTCTTTTTTGCTCAGCAGTTGTATCAGCATGCTGCTTTTGTACTCTCTGTTCGTTTTGAACGCCGTTTCCATAAAATGGACCTCCTATTTTTGTCCTAATACTTAGACGGAGTTCAGCGGATTTTTTTTCAAAAAAATGCATAAAAAAGTGAAATCAGCCAAAAAATGACTTGAGAATGACGTTCGTTGGCCGTTTTCTTTACAAAACTTTGGGAAATTAAAAAAGCCCCCATGCGTTTGGCATGGGGGCTTAACCATATGGTTAAAATTTATCCGAGTAACCCTAACACGGATTGCGGCAAGGAATTGGCTTGCGCCAACATGCTTGTCGCACTCTGCACCATGATTTGATTTCTGGTGAAGTTCGTGGTTTCCTTGGCAAAGTCGGTGTCGCGGATGCGGCTTTCTGCGTCTTGGGTGTTGAATTCCAAGTTCGCTATATTATTAACCGTGTATTCCAGGCGGTTGATATATGTGCCGATTTTTGCGCGGGTTCCACTTATGCTCTTAATGGCTGCGTCAAGACCGTCTATAGCATTATAGATATCATGGGCGCCAGTCGAGCCTGATATGGACAACTCGGAGAAGTTCACGCCCACGCCGCCTTTTAACCCGATGGTGAAGTCTTTTAGGGCTTCAGCACCGGTTAAACCATTCGCTCCAAAATTTATGCCGTGGTACGTAACCGGGGTTTGGTTAGACCATATGCCGCCAAAGTTGGAGGAGTAGTTTGGGCCTATGTGCAATGTAAACGACTGAGCATCCCCGGATAAAACAATGGTTGAGCTTGTTGTAGTAGCACTTGTGGCTGCGGCAGCTTCTATTACTTCAATAGAAATACCCGATACAGCATATGCCAACGAATTTATTGGAGCGTTTCCAATGCGCTTTGCAACAATGTCGTCGCCTTCTACCACCCAATTATAGCCATGTACACCATCTCCAGCAGCAGCATTAGCAATGAGTTTAGTTACAAAATCCTCTGGATCTCCAGCGTCAAAATAACGATACAGGCCATTTAATAATATAGCATCTCGGTTACCACTAATTATACTACTAGCCAAGCCCTTAAATATCATTTTTCCTTCTACTGCTGCCGTACCGGGCGTAGTTGATGTTACAGTTACAGAACCGCCTTCTCCTACCACGCCAAAGCTGTTGTTCGGACTCGCAAGGCGAGTGTCGCCATTCGCATTGATTGAGCCGTTAGACAGCATGTTCTTGCCGTTGTAGTCAGTAGTTAGCGCTATTCTACCGATTTCCTTGCTGAGTTCTTGGAATTCCTCATCCAAGTAATTTCGCTCGGTGCTCGTTAGAGTATCGTTTGCTGCCTGAACAGCAAGCTCTCGCTGGCGTTGCATGAGGTTGGAGATTTCAGCCAAGCCGCCTTCGGCTATCTGCAAAGCGGCTATGCCGTCTTGAGTGTTTTGTTTGGCTTTTCCCAATCCGCGAATCTGGGTTCTCATTTGTTCAGACATAGCTAAACCAGCAGCGTCATCTTGGGCGCGGTTGATTCTTAGGCCTGTTGAGAGTTTTTCGAGCGACTTGCTCATTCCATTGTTGTTTTGAAACAAAGCATGTTGCGTCACCATTGCGCGAATGTTGTGATTAATTTGCATGCATGTAATACCTCCGTGTATACGTTTAACCTTGGGAAAATCCATCTTCCCAAGGGACTGAAGGCATTTCCAGCACTCACTGGCGTTCGCATCAGTCGGTTGAACCTTATTTCGTTTATAGGAAAAATTTATTTAGAACTTTAGTAAAAATTTCAGCCTTTCGCTAATTTTTCTATATTCCTTCCATGATGACAGATAGACTTTGCAAGCATTTGACTGCCGGATTCGCCGGGTTGATTGCTTTTATCACTTATGCCATAACAATGGCTCCAACACTTAGCTTTTGGGATTGCGGTGAATTTATAGCCAGTGCTTATACTTTGGGCATTCCGCACCCGCCGGGAACCCCGTTTTTTGTATTCTTTGCCCGTGCGGTGATAATTCTTTTGCCTATGGTCGATGAAATTGCCAAAAGAGTCAATTACATATCGGTTGTGACATCTGCTGCCACGGTTTATGTAACTGTGCTTTTTGTCTGGGATTTGCTGGCAAAACTCAGCAAAGAAGTTTCCAGGATAATTTTTATTGCGGCCTCTCTTTGCGCCGGATTTTTGCTGATGTTCTCCGACACATTCTGGTTTAATGCTGTGGAAGCCGAGGTATATGGCTTTGCTATGTTCCTGGTGATGCTCATATCTTACCTCGCATTGATCTACCTAAATACAAAAGAAGACAGATATTTGATCCTTATATGCTATTTGGCATTCCTTGGCATTGGCGTTCATCTATACACAATGATAACCATTCCTGCTATATTCATTCTGCTTCTGTTCGCAGACGGAACGCCGTTCAAAACGCTCAAGGAAAAATGGCCGTTGTGGATTACCGGCGTTGTTCTGTTCTCAGCGGTTTATGCTATATCTAGCTTTATAGTATGGTCTGTTATTCTGATGATTATATTGTTTATAGCCAGGCTTGCAACCAAAGATAAAAATATGGGCCTTGCTCTGGCATTTACAGTTGTGGCTCTTATAGGCTTTAGCACGCATCTCTACATTCCAATTCGCTCGGAGCTGAACCCCATTATAGATGAGAATGATCCGGAAATAAACTTTAGAGATGAAAACGGCAAATTGATTTTGAAGAACTTTAATCCGAGGGGAGACAATTGGCAAGCCTTCCACGATTATCTTGAACGCAAGCAATACGGTTCAGAAAGCATGATAAGCCGTGCTTTTTATCGCCGTGCTCAACTGGACAATCAGATTTTGGTGTTCCCGCACATGAGCTATGGGGGCTACCAGATTGCGCAATACACTCCGTTTAAGGTTGGCAAGGTGAGCTATTTACAAAAAGGCATTTATTCCATAGACGAATCCGGGAATGAGCCTCTTGTTCGTGGGCCTTTGAAATTCCCGACCCTTATGGCCAGCATTGGCGAGAATGAACTTGTGCAGGCAATTATATTCCTGCTCTTTAACGGGCTTTTGGTTTGGATTATAGTCATTGCATGGCGCAAAAACCTGACTGTTGGCATTTACTTGGCCTTGCTCTATGGAATATGCTCCGCTGGCCTTATATGGTATATCAATTTTTCAGACGGAACAAAGCTTGAGCGGAGTTCGCATAATTCTTGGGTGGGAAATATGGAGTATTGGATACCCAAGATTTCCGAGCGGGTTAGCACAACGCCTCGCATTCCTAATCCCAATGATCTTTTAGATATTCAGCGCAAAATTTATGCTGATTATGAAAAAGGCGAAAAGCCGAGCAAGTACGAACAGAGCTTTGCATGGCAGAACTGGAGAAGAATGCAGGCTCTGCTCCAGAGCGCTGGCTTGCCGACTCCGCAATTGCCAGATCCTGTGCATTTGGAAGTCAGGGAAAGGGATTATTTTTATGCTCCGGCGTATATAATCATGTCTTTGCTTTACGGATTGGGCATAGGGTTTTTGCTTTTGAATATCAGGCGGCAAGATGAACTGTTGCTAAAACCGAGTGCTATTGCAATCACTGTGCTTTGCTTCGCTATTCCTCTGTTTGCCAATTACAAGGAGCATAACAGGGCTAATTTGTGGGTGCCGTGGGATTATGCGTATAATCTGCTGATGAGTTGCGATCCCAATGCCATACTCTTCACAAATGGCGATAACGATACATTCCCGCTTTGGTTTGCGCAGGAAGTTGCCGGCGTTCGCAAAGATGTGAGGGTTGTGAATTTGAGCCTTGGCAATACGGACTGGTATATAAAGCAAATGCTGGACAATCCGCCTGTTCTCAAACTGAGCTACGACAAAGCCGGCATAGATAGGGATTTTGCGCTTAGTGAGCACAATATGGATTTCCCTCAGCAAAAAATAGATTACTGGGTTGATTCCATCGCAGGAAAACAGATTCCCAGATTTGCACGCAGAATTGAGGTTTTGCAGGCTCGCCTTGATACCGCCGAGACTGCTGCGGATTCCGCAAAAATAAATGCGGAGATAGACAAGGCTAAGCATCCTCTTCAAATTTTCACAGCATTGAGGGATTGGGGCACGCCTCGCAAAGGCGGCGTTATGCAAACGCAATATAAGCTGGTAGTGGACTTGGCTATGATGAACCCCGATAAACCAATTCACCTTTCAACAACGGTTGGGCTTTCCAATGCTGTTGGCTTGGACAAATACATGGTTCAAAAAGGCATGATTTTGGATCTGGTAAAATCAACATTGACCCCTGTAAAAGACAGCATGGATATTGAAAGAACGGCTTTCCTGATTGACAGCGTGTTTAAGTTCAGAGGGTTGGGTGATGGAACCGCTTATTTGGATGGAGAAACAAAGCAGTATCTATATGGCTACAATAACATATATATGCGGCTTGCGGTATCTATTAATGATGTTGACAGAAGCGTTCATTATGCCGATATTGGCATAAAGCAGTTCCCGGAAGAGTGGCGTAATTATGCGGTAGCGGCGGAGTTGCTGCTGTCTGTGGGCAAGGTTGAAAGGGCCATAGAATATTTGGAAAATGGGCTCAAAGAGAATTCCGGCAACAGATATTTGCAGCAGCAATTGGATCGTTTGAAAGATCGGGAGTAGAACATGGAAAATGCCATCATAATAGGAGTGTTTGCGGCTATTAATCTGGCTGTAGTTATATTCTTTTGGTCTTACAGCACCAGAAACAGAAAAGTCAGGGCAGAGAAGATCAAAGAGCTTCTCCAGGATTTGGATTTGCAAAACCATGTGGAGATGAAGCATAAAATTTCCAGAGCTAAAACCGAATTTTTAACAAAAATGGGCCAGGAAGTTCGCTTTCCATTAAATACTATTATGGGTTTCAACGATTTGATACTCTCTAAAAAGAATCTGGACCATGATGTGCTGGAAAGCGCTTCGAAAATACATGATTCATGCACTGCTATTTTGAGCATGGTTGATGATATTTTGGATTTTTCAAAAATAGAATGCGGAAAGCTGGATTTGATTCCTGTTGATTATGATCTGGCATATCTTATAAACAGCGTTATATCTTCTAACATGGTGAATATGGAGTTCAAGTCCATAAAATTCAATTTGAATGTAGACCCGAATTTGCCGGGCCGCTTGACAGGCGACGAGGGCAGGGTTAAACAGATTTTTGGCAAAATACTTTCAAATGCGTTTAAGTACACCAGAAACGGAGCCGTTGACTGGAACATAAGTTTTAATCGTGAAGGTGATGATATTTTGCTGATTTCCAAAATAAAGGATACGGGCATAGGCATAAAACAGGAGCAGTTGGTAAATTTATTTTCCGGTTCCAGCGAGCTGATAGGTTCGAGAATTGACGGCATGAGGCTTGGGCTTGCCATTACAAAAGAAATAGTGGATAGAATGGGCGGCACTATAGAAGTTGAAAGCGAATATGGCAAAGGCTCAGAATTTACCGTTAAAATAAAACAAAAGGTTAGTAGCGAGGCAACGATAGACGAAACAATTTTGAGCGGCCTTAAGGATCTAAATTGCGGCATTAACAAAGAGGAAAGAAGTGTGAAGCCTATTTATATTCAAATGCCTTATGCTCATATCCTTGTGGTTGATGATATGGCTTTGAATCTGGAAGTGGCTCTCAGTTTTATGCGTCCTTACGGTATGCAAATAGATGCTGTGCCGAGCGGCAAAATAGCCGTGGCAAAACTTATGAACCAAAGCACAAAGTATTCTGCCATATTCATGGATTATATGATGCCGGAGATGGACGGCGTGGAAGCTGTGAAAAAGATCAGGTCGCTCAACAGCGATTATGCAAAGAACATTCCCATAATAGCATTGACAGCGAATGCTATGGCTGGTTCTGAGAGGCTGTTTTTGGAAAGCGGCTTTAACGATTTCCTGATCAAGCCCGTAGATATTATGAAGCTGGACGCAGTGCTGAACAAATGGGTTAGAGATAAGAGCAAGGAAACATGAATTTAAGCATAATAATTCCAATAAAAGATGAAGCTGGAAGTTTGCCCGAGTTATTAGCTGAAATTGGGGTGACTTTCGCTTCTGATTTTGAGATAATAGCAATAGATGATGGCTCAAGAGACAACACTTGGGAAGTTTTGCAAGATTTATCCAAACAATACAATTTTCTGAAAGCGATAAAGTTCCAATACAACTGCGGTAAGGCTACTGCTCTTTCTTATGGATTCAGCATGGCAAAGGGCAAGTACATTGCTACGATGGATGGTGATTTGCAGGACAATCCGGCGGAAATCCCGGAGATGCTGAAAATGCTTGAGAACAGCGATTTGGTGAGCGGCTGGAAAAAGAAACGCCATGATCCGTGGCACAAAACCATTCCAAGCGTGTTTTTCAATTTGGCGGTTTCCATTGTTTGCGGCCAGCGTTTGCACGATTTTAATTGCGGGTTAAAGGTGTATAAGGCGGAAGTTGCGAAGAGCGTTAAGCTTTACGGCGATTTTCACAGGTTTATTCCTCTTATGGCGAGCTGGAACGGCTTTAAAATTTCCGAGAAGGTTGTTGAGCACAGGGCCAGGCGGTATGGGGTTTCAAAATACGGAGTTTCCAGATTGGTGTCTGGTTTTTTGGATTTGGTCACATTGATGTTTTTGAATAAGTTTGCGATTAAGCCTTTGCATTTTTTTGGAACGCTTGGTTTGCTGGCATGCATGGCGGCAACGGTTATTTTCGGTTATTTCGGTTATGAGTGGGCTACCACAGGTGTGTTAAGGGTGCGGCCCTTGCTTGTTTTGGCGGGTTTTGCCTTTGTGTCCGGTGTTCAGTTTATATCTCTTGGCTTGCTGGGCGAGATGTTGAATTCCAAGCTGCACGCCACTTCCCCCCCTTCCACCGTAAATATAGAAACAACGGAAAAATAGTGTATGTGAATACGGTTACGCCCCA
>Ga0209755_10004883_pt1 | contig 15556 bp, 7 predicted proteins | sample TergutCo191P1_FD_187301 | JGI IMG/M metagenome (GOLD analysis project Ga0209755, IMG submission 187301) | Cornitermes sp. P1 segment gut microbial communities from Petit-Saut dam, French Guiana - Co191P1 (SPAdes) (version 2) | ecosystem: Host-associated > Arthropoda: Insects > Digestive system >... | reverse complement strand
GCTCTATGAATATGAGGGATCAACATGCCTGTGTGTATTTTTGTGTGTGCGTGATCGCGCGCGCCTGCATATATGGTCCCCCAATGATTTCGAAGAATTTCGCCAAACTTTCACGAAACGTACTACGAACGACTTTTAATTGGAGGTCCTATATTGCACTGACTTCACATTTTGCGTATCCTTACGTCAGTAATACCTACACAGCTGTGCTGCCAACTTAAGAAGTGACAGGAATGTTAGCATCAGAATTATAAAACTTCAGAAGTGATACTGACTTAATAAACGTGCGAGGTGAAGAATGAGTAGGGCTGTACCTCTCCTCCACCATACACTTTCGTGGAGTGTACAAGGAGTAATTTACCGTTTTACCGTTTACATAAAATATGAACAGTGCGACCCAAATCCTTATTTACTGACAATAAAATTTGGCAAATCTTTGGAATTTCTTTAGGGGCCAAATCAAGATCTTATTTGCAGATTTCGTAATAAATATTTTTTACTAAAAATTATATATCGCAATGGTGTTTGGTGCGCAACCTTCAGGCAAGTCGGACAAATATCTCTACACATGACTGTGTTTTATTGGAAATTACATCCAGGAGTAAGTCACAAATGGTACAGTTAGGCTGTGTTTCGTAAAAGCTTTGCTATAAAAACAAGAAAGAATATGTAATAGTTTATTACTGCAAAGTACTGCTTTTGTAGCGATTATATGATGCATTAATTAGTGTGACTATGACATTCGCCACCGTATGTTGTTTTCCTTGGAGCTGAACTGCAGACTGTTCTCGTTTTTAAACTCAGACCTTCTTGCATAATGTTATACTGAACGTACCTGTTTATTACGTACAAACGCATTGAAGTGGAATGGGTACTGACTTTGACGGACTTCGGGGAATCAGCCTGCTATGTTAAAAGGTTAGAACATTAACCATTTAAGGCTGAGTAACAGCTATACCATCTAATGTAAGGTTGAAAATCCTTGTTTGTTGCTCATGGAAGCTATTTGTATGTCTCATATGATTCTCACAATGAATACTGATCATTTTTATAAACTGTCTTGATTGACTGATGTCTTAGTGGAAAAGGTCTGCATTGTCTTTGACAGAGAAAGTGGATGTTTACACGTATATAAGATGGATGAAATTTGGCTGTGCCAGGAGTCAGGCGGCTAGTCGCCGGCCTCTCTCTCCGGAGGCCTGAATTCGATCCCAGGTCAGTCCATGTGAGATTTTTGGTGGGCGTAATGGCACTGGGATAGGTTTTTTCCAGAAAATTTCGGTTTTCCACTGTCAGTATCGTTCCACCAATGCTTTTTACTCTTTCACTCATCTACACGTTGCTCTTGTCAGAAGAACAAAAGAGTAAAGCCTGCGAACCTTCCCACAAGCAGTGGCTAGCAAAGAACTTACATATTTTTAGATGAATTTCGGTCCTCAAAGCACTAGTGCTACTGTGGATGTATCAACGCAGCGAAAGGTCCCAAATATTTCCTCCAGAGAAGAAAATTCTATTTTCTGTTGCCTCAAACCATATGGCGATATTTTGCATTTGTATAATTGTAAAGAAACGGAAAATAAAACCTGCCCACACAAATAGTGATCCAACTTCACAGAGCATACGCCCACTTCTTACATTCCATATGTTGAAGTTTCTTTCACAGTTAACTAACAAATTTACTTAAACTTTGAATAAAATGTGTAAAGCATTAATTGTAGGGGCGTACGTCGCGGTCTTTGATAATGGAGGTTCGTTCAAAAAATTGTAGTTAAGTCAATTTCATTTATATGGGACAGTTTTAAGGACTACTTTCTATGAATACCTAGAGAGTTTGTGAGCACATGTGGAGAGAAAATTGCCAAATATATAACAAAGCGAAAACCTTTTAAATAAATTTGTAGCGGAAAACAACACGAAGCTTTCATAACAATTCTTTTTTTTGTAAGCCTTGAGGTTTTCGGTGTCATTATAACGACATAATCGAAAATCCCGGAAATTTTGCCCGGTTTCCACAGTTACGTAATTTTATGTTCAAAAACTAAAAGTGGTACTTGGAGCAATGGTGTAAGTTAGTTCGAACGGTGGGGTCTGTGATTATACGTCGAAACTCGGCAGGAACGCCGGCTGTCCTATTTCTTAGGCTTTCATGATTTTTTTAATACCTCCATGCAGATGATGAAATAGTATCTTAAAATAGGGCACACACAAGATTTTCCTTGCATTTGTTTTTTAAACGCATCAGTGATAGTGGTCGTACCATTTTATGTTAATGACAATGCTGACAATTTAAATAAATAAACAAATAACATTTTCTAAGACAGAAAATCTACCTAAGTCTGTTATTTATTTAGGTTTTATGTAAGTTAAATACTCATGTGTTTAATGCATGAAATGGAAAGAAGAAATCAAAGCGTATTTATCAAAATAATTATATTATTCTACTAATTGCGGTCTGAAACTTTGACAGCATTAGTTAATCGTCGAAAGGAGACCCATACATTTTGTCTCACTTATGAGCACTAGACCCGAAATGAGTCCGCTATTTCGGCGACGTGTCGGAACAGGCTGACCGAAAGCAGTGTTTCCAAAAACATAAGCACAAACATAATATGTTTTCAAGAATAGTCTAAACTGTACGAGTATACATAGTTAGGTGACATTTTAGAGTGAAAGGAACCCAGAGTTTTGGAAATTGGTATTAATAACGGGTGTAGGAAATAAGAGATTCGGCACATGTGGATTGTATGAGAGATCCAATCAGACATTTCGGTTTGACAATGTTGCCCACGTGAATGATCGTACTCAGCAAGGATACCATGTGGCAGGTCGGATGGATCTGGTAGGCGGTTTGAGTTTTATATTTTCAGAATTCTATTTGATCAAAGCTTGGTGGTTGGTTTGTTGGATTGGTTTTGAGGTAATAATTTTGACTTTTCCTTCTGTCCTGTTTCTAGATCCTTGTGGAACGCTGCTATAATTTATTTATATATTTCTATTACCTCTTGCTGATAAAACCTAATCCTAGACGCGTCTGTCACTATAGATAACGAAATTAAGTTTTCCATTGATTGAGAACAGTTAGATAGATGTTGGTGTACATCTTCACCTGAGGACAGGAATAAATTCAGTTTCCCAAACGTTGGTGTGTTTTTGAGTACGAGACGATTGATGAAACCCACAAACATAACAACCCTAAATATTTTTCGGTGGTTTTTTGTGAATGATGTTTCGAAATATTAGTATCAGCTAATCGGAAGGTAATATTCACGATCTGAAAATCTGGAGAAAATAATAAACTGGAGTAAAAAAACCATCATGTCTTGCTACATTTCATAACCCATTTTGGCCATTTTTTTAAGAGTTAAATGCACTTCAGACCGTATTATTTGAATTGGTTATATTTTGATATTAATGCATTTAATCAGTTGGAAAGAACATACATGAACGACCTGGATTACCCTCGCACTTTTCATATTACAGTGATAAATTTTACTCGAATACCAGTGTATCGATAATCTGGGTAAAAGAAAACTTTCTCAGAGATATACATTGTTTGATATGAGAGAAGAATTCGTTATAGTACATAAAGTTTTAAACGTTTATACATTTGAAAATAATACCAACCTTCGCAGAAACCACAGCTAAGAAGAAGATTGATGAAGCTAAACAGGGAGCATTCAACCAGATTGTAAGAAATCCATTATTCTGGAGTATTTTTCGCAATTTTTATTTACATTTTCGGTCCTTGAATATTTGTTTTAGGACAGCTGTACCTATTCCACTCTGCTTGGCTCTAAACACCGGCCATACCAAAATAAACGACTACTACTACACTGATGTTTACTAACTGGCGTGCAATTTATCACAAACCTATCCTTAAATGACATGCATTGATTCGTTATGTTGTGTGGAACCATGTTTAACAGACAATGACATTGTTTTTAACACCCACAATTGCTAACCACTTCCTATTGGGGGACTAATATTATACACCAAGCGGGGTAGTTCTCACGCTGATAGTCGGACACATTGCGAGGGCTCTGTATGTCTCCACTTTCTAATATGTTGGTTCTACGGCAGCATCAATTGTTTTGTACGATAAACACACTAAATACAGCTTCCTCAAAAATTTCTGTCGTGAATTCGGAAGAAAGTTTCCTGATGAGCATTTTGCAAACAGAAGAGCAATTTCTAGTTAGATGAAAAGAGCCTGACCTGACCAACAGACTGCATTCTATGCAGCAACAGAACACGCAGAAGTCTTGTACTACCTGAGGAAGAACTTAACGAAACTGATGCTACGTTGGAGACATAAAAAATATTACTGGTTCGATTTGCACAGAAAAGGCAATGTCTGTATCGTCAGTACGAAATGTAACAAAACTGCTGCATTTGTATCCATAAGAAACAACTGTGCTTGTGGTACAGATCGTAAAGCAAGACGGAATTTTGTGAACTGGTATCCTTATGGGATGCTTGTTGTAGAAATATATTCTACTTCCTTTCTTTAGCTATAAAGCTTTGTTTCACCTCATTGGTCACATGTATTTTCAGATATCAGGTTTCCCACCTTAACTCACGAAGAGCCAGTACGTGATGTTGAGTTTATTATGTGTGTGTTTGGTGTGTGTGTGTGCGTGCGTGCAATGACACGTACTATGGGTGCAGCTAGGTTTATTGTTTTTTTCATTCCGACACCGTAAAATTGCAACAATATTTTACGTACTTTCTGTCACCATTTTCCATAATCTGTCATTTCTCCAGCAAGACACTGCAACAGGTCACACCGCAATCAATTTTGACCGTTATTCAAGCAGTGTTTTGGTGACAACAATAAACAGGGGTGGTTGTTTTTTGGTTTGTAAGATATAACCACCTGGTTTTTTACTTGCAGACATGTTAAAGGGTAATGTTTACAGTTATAGTCCTGGCGCTGAAGACCATCTGAATGAAATTATTCAGAATACAATATTTTCTGTTTTTGTAGTAGTACTGCGGCATGCAAAGAACTTTTTTTGGTTGACACATGTCTGCAGATTGATAAAAACCATTTCCAACAACTTCTTTAAAGATGTTGAACACAAACTCTAATATAAACAGCAAATCATAAAACTAAAACGCGTAGACCCCGATTCACAGAAATCTGGAAGAGCAGCGATTGAATGGGTGTTCCTACCGTCAAGCCTAATATTCCGCGTATAGAGTGAAGCGTGGTATCGTATAAAATAATTTCCCTATAAAATCTACTACAGACTCTATTAATCAACTGTCACATAAAGCCATATGTAACTGAAGTAGGTTCTTCCTTTGGATAGAAAAATAAATAAATATAAATGACCGAAAATTTAACGATGCGGGTAAGGATTGAGTTAGTGAAAGATACCAGTTAATGTCCATAGCTTGCGGTGGTTTAGATACGAGATATCAAGGTAAAATTTACTTGCCATTTGATTATGGGAACATAGAGAAACCGCTGTATTTAATAGAATGTTTAGTGTGTTGCGTAACGATAACACTGTATCAAATTCGTGTTAAATTGTTAAGATTATAAACATACGGTTGCAGTGACGGTGAGACTCAAGAATGGGCAATATTGCCGAGCATCCGGACAGTAAAACTGAATTATAGGTATTCCATTTTCAGTCGTTGTCCTGAAATGAGAGAAAGTTTCCGTATTGCAAGAATGGAATCTGTTTTACAGAATTAGATGGGACGTTTCAGCTTTACTACTCTCCTGTTGTACTTTGACAACTAAATAAATAAATGAATAAATAAGTACATAAATAAATAAATAAAGTAAAATCCTTCCTTCAGGGTGTACCTCATCGAAGAATGTTCAGTAAGGAAATTTTGGTGTTCAGTAAATTAACGTTTCTGTTTTAAAGTATTCAATTCGATACGATGAATTTTTCATAATTACGTAACTTCCACGTTTGTAGTGGATTTGCCGTTATTTATGCTACCTTCAAGTGAAGTTAACAGCCTAATATTTAATGCAACTTGTTATATGAGAATTATGTTTTCTCAAACTGTTAAGAGAATTGTAAGTTATTTGCTTATCGCTGTTCCTTTTTGTAAGCTGATGTAAAGTTCAAAGCAGAAATGCATCGTAAGCGAGAATCTAATATGTATGTTGGAATTAAGCTATAAGTTAAATAAGTTTTCAGAAGGATTTTTTGATTGATTTTTAAAAAATGTTTTTATGAACTTACATCTTTTTCCTTTAACATTGCTCCAGTCTTGAAGATAATGGAACTTCTGCGTATCAGTTCCGTTTCGCCAAGGTACACAAAATTCATCTATTTCCAGAATGATTTGCACACCTAAACTATATATGTGGCCCACATCTTTTCAATTACGACTTATTTACTGAAAATTTTAAATTGATTCCATGGTCCTCTTGAATATGGAAATCAAAAAATACTACAAGTTTTGCCATACGAGAATCGGATAAAAAGTTTTTGCTTTTGGGCGTTGCTGTCTCTTGCTGTCTCTCTCTTGTACGGAATCCCAACTGTAAGTGATCATTACTTTGATGTATAAAGTAGTGGTCAGTTCCGTTTCGCCTCGCATCTACTTCCGGGTTATTTTATGCGTAAGTTTGTATATCTCTCTTTTGGAGTGTGGGCTGGTGACATGAATTCCAGCTGAGAATTATGTCCTATTGTACCATAACTGTGAGATAATGTAATCATCAAATGAAAGCAGGATACATGTAAAAAATATGCACAGTTTTGTTTGCAATATATTGTGTACGTCACATTCTTAATCCTCTCATACCGTTTTATAAACATTCACTGTTTACATTTTTGACTTACGTAGTTTAAGTCTTGTAATCTTGGAGAAAACGTCGGAGTCTGGATTGTGATAAAGAAGTTTATTCCTGGGAGTTCACTTGAAATGAGAAAAGGTGTCTTGGAATGTGTGCCTCGTATTGCTTCTGGAACTTGAAGCACATATTAAATTTTCTTCCTGTGGAGTTAGGTATTTTTAGTATTAAAAAATACCAACACTCATTATGTATTTTGGATACACTGTTTTAAAAACAGTAGTTTTGCGTGGTCACGGATGAGAGGCGGCGGTGTGCACGGACTGTACCTCTCTCCAGGGAACACCTCGCTCGCTCGCTGCAGGCTACTGTCTCTCTGTGTCTACCCCTTCCTTCCCTTTACTGCACTGAATAAGCTAATGGATCCTGAAAGATAGGGTTTCCATGTACCCAGAGATTTTAATTGGTGGAATGGATGGGCATGGCCGATGCTTACACTAGCAATCACAATTATATCCAGACCCCACCCCCATTATCGCGTCCGGTTTAAATTTTAGCCGCGATTAATGGATTTTCAACAGTTTCTGTTTTACATTAAGTAAGTTAACAAACTGAATGTCGGGAAATATTATTAGACAGGTCACGGTGGTGAATTTTTAGTTAGCAAAACTTATTTGTGGAGATAAAAAGCAGTGTTTGTTAGCTCACGGAGGACTTACAAGGAAAGTCAGATAAATTCAATTATTTCCCTCCGTTCGGTAATAAGATGAAGCGGTTCTATTTGAAATGTACGATTAAAAACTTGCCTCATATCCGATTTGTATGGGAACCAACAGTTTCACAATTCGATATAAAGAACTTTGAGTGAACATGGGCAATCCTGTAAGCAGGACAAAGTGGCTGCTACACTCACACTTCCTCAAGCTTTGAACAAATATCGACACTCCAGGTTACGAGCAACTGCCAGGTTGCATTAATGTGACTGTCGTCAACTGTGCGCTCTGAGTGCTGTCAAACTGCATTTTAATGCTAGAAGTACAATGCAAATGGCATTCATCTAACTTTCAGGAGTTAAGTAATCTATAGTGATTGTCCACAGGCAGTAACGTTATTTATTTGGTTACAGATAAAGAGAAATGGAAATTTCTCTGCTTCGTATAGTATAACTGGATTTTGTGTCACCTTTGCTGGACCTTCTTTGGGCAGAGACAAAAATGAAATTACGAAGCGCACTATGATTAACGAAATCTTCGCGTTATGTGTGAGATTGACAGCTGAAGAAGTCTTCATCCTTTGCCTTTTGTAGGAAATGTCGCGTATGGTCCCTGACATTCTCAATAATTTAGAACTTTTGTCATTTGTGTGTTTATGTTCTTCGTTTTGTAGCAAAGATTTTACACTTTAATTTCAAGTCGAAATAATAATATTAACTTTTTAAAGCCGACTGGTTACGTGTTGCACCAACAAGTTTAACATTCAACAATTGTGCGCTCTGCCCACACTGCATTTATGTGTTTTGTATTTACCTGAGAACAAACAGCGACTTGTGCCACTTACACCATAAACTGACTGGTTTGTATAACCAAGATGCAAAGTGTTTACTGCGCGGTACGAACTGGGTTTTTAAACAAAGCAGTCTGCCATTCGTCTTGAAAGGGTTAAAAAATTACAGTGTGATATATTCCACTACGTGTTGGTGTGTAGTGGGAAAGAATATGAGGTGTCACTTATTTTTCAAACGTTGAATTGGTAGAATTTGGGTGGTCAGCTGTGCGCACCAGCCACCTTTCCTCTTCGTTCATACCGCTATTCAGAGAAATGAATGGAGCTTACAGCCACCTTACATAAAGAGATTTAAAAACCTCCAGTATCGTAACCTTCTCTAAATCGAACCACGGCCATTCCATCACAACCATTTTCTTTACTGCGTGAAATATTATTATTATTTTTTATCACATTTTGTACAGGATATTCACAGTTACATACATCAAACAAGTCATTATTATAATTATAATTATTATTATTATTATTAATGTAAGATCCTGTCTTTTCATGTTATTGTTTATTTAATGACCCTGTGAGTGGTTGGACAGTGAAGACTTCGGAAAATTTTGAATGTAACTAGGGCAGTTTCTTCAGTTGCATTTACAATATTTCAAAATTCGTTTCCCTGACATAGGGATTGAAAGTATCACGTGACTGAGCAACACCTTCGCCATTTAGACTCTTGTCTAGACCCGTAGAAAAAATATTTTGTTTTTATTTCAGCATGTCTTGGACGTCCCTGTTGTTTGTATTGATAATAATCAATTATATTAATGCTTCTTAAGTAATTACTGGCGCCTTTTTAAAAGCGTCGGTTATACAGCATCTTATTAGCCGGGACTTAATCAAGAATGATGAGTACATAAATATTTACAACGATGACCCTCGGTTGTCTACACAAAAGAATTGTTCATATCAACCTTGTTATTGTTCCGAAGAAATTAAATACTTTTGGGAAGTCCGGTAGAAAATGTTGTAATTATTTATCCTTATTTTACCTTAAGATGACTTGCACTGTTTCTTATGATATTTCCTTCATGTCATTTGGCTTGCTCAATATTAACATTGACTTACCTGCACGCAAATTGAAACGTATAGTTTCAATTGGGTCAAGTCCAGCAGAAAACAGGAACACAAGGATGGCAAGAATACCATTTCTGGCTCTGACCGAATGCTGTTAACGTCGTTTCCCTACATCCATGCAGTCATTAGGCCGTCCCGAGACGACAGACATATAGTCAGTCGCCTTTTGGAGCGAGGCGATATCTGCGCCTCTCGGGAGCTCATTGCACACCCACTCGGGTTACCTTGCATGTCGATTTGTTACCCTCTCTACCCTCTGTGCCCCCTGTCGTTCTGCAGTGCTGCTGATGTCATGAATGATACGTGTGACAAGGTTCCTAGCGTTTGCACTCGTCATGAAATTTTAAGCAATGCTTTCCGCGTGCTATATATAGGATATGTATGTATATCGATGGACAGCATTGTGTTGTTTGCGAAACTTTGTGCCGTGTTGCTGCTCTCTAATGTCACCACCCGCCTATGTTAGTTTGATTTTGGTCAGACACGCTGACTTCAAACCCCAACCCCTATTTCCACCATCACTCAACCACTCCTCCATCAACTTCATCCCCACACCCATTTCTGACGGTCCAGTATCTCTCCTGTTAGTGCAGTTTACTTGGTCACACCGAATTTCAGTTCTGGATCATGGAACTTTCATATGCTCTTACACCAGACAAAGACTGCAATAAAACCCGAAAAATCGTACATTTAGTTTTCAAGTTATGAAAGCGTATAGATTAGAAATATTCTCCATCTTCTTTTACTCGTCCCGTTTCTTCCATTCCTATCTTTTCTGTTTTTCCCCGTCTTCATGTTTATAATCCATGTCCAGTACCATAATCTTAAACTGTTTCTTGTTTACCATAAAACCATGAACAGGTACGAGTATATGTGTTGGTCCCCTCTGTTAGGACCCATGCATTTTTCGGAACTTTACGGTTGGTCTGTTGCTCATGCATTGAAAGAATAGCCTCATCCAAGATCATTCTCGTTAACGTTTGTTATATTCGAAGGGGCTTTGTTATTTCAGATTAAACAACCTTAGAATTTTTGTTTACTCACACCGCAGCTATTCTGCTAGTCATTAGACCACATTTTACTCTTTCCACCCGACATGCGAAATGGTGTGCCGATATTTAACACTGCTTGAAAAGACATAACGTTAATCTCATGTTCAAATTTTGAGGTGTAAAAACACCTCAAAATTCATAAAATTATGAAGTAGGAAAGGGAACGCCTTGCGTGAGGACCACATTCGTTCATCCGCCTGTGACCTAGGATAAGCGACCAAATTTTTTGTCGGATTTTCATGAAATTTAGTATAGGTGTTCTTTATAAAATGTCAAACAAGCACGAGTTTCGTGAAAATCGGCTAGCGGACAGTCATACTCGACTTCAGGACTAAATTTCTACGTTTTCTTTTTTACCGATTTGGAAGACACTTGGTATGGAAGGTTTATAAGAACTGCCGTTACATACTTTACGGATGGACGTAAATTCAAAATTGATACTTTTCACAGTGTTTTAGCGCGGGGAATGACACAGGCTGGACATATGGCACACGTGGGGAAGTGAGAACTATATAGAACTGCGATTTTCAACTTTAGGAGAAAATGTTCCTTGGAAGTCCCAGCCATGGATAAGAAGATGATAATGAAAAGTGTCTTGAAGAAATTGGGTGTTAATACCGGACGAGATTTATCGTTCTCTGGATATAATTCCTTAGTTTAAAGTTGCACGCTTCGCTCTACGGGATGATATGCTGTAGGTTGGTGAATCAAAGACTTTTGGTATATTTCCCGGATCCTTATGTCAATTTGCAAGTACCAGTGGAATTAATACACTGAAGGAGATATAAATTCTTATGATAAAATACTATTACTCTATGTAGTAACACTACTGATCACACAGTATCTATCAGCCTTATTTTTATATGACATTTATTATCCTCATTCTTCAGGTAAAGCATTTATAGATTTCAAGTCCATATACTGGAGCGTGTTATCTTTCAAGGGACAGTGAGAAGGTGAAGCGTGTTGCGTGTTGCAGCAGTGCTAGCGGGTTGCCTATCAGCAGGGGTACAGTGCTGTCGCTGACATGTCCTGAATCTGAAAGCCTGCGGGAGGTGAAAGGGCGTCAGGGAGCCTCACCAGTACAATGTCCACGATAACGGAAGTTGAAAGAGGAAGGGAAGGAGTGGGATGCAATGTATAGGCTACTTGATCTCGATGGTGATTTGTTAGAACGTACAGCATTAATTGTTGTCTGCTGCAACTGGACTATGTAGGTATTATATGGAATCTGCGAGGCGGCTGGAAAGAAAGCTATTGTGCATTTCTTTTGGACAAATGTTAAGGATTCTTTACACATTCTTTACAAATAATTTCGGAACTTATTATTTTTCGCTATGCTGACCTTATAAACATTTCTTGTCTCTTCGCTGATAGAATATCAGTTGTACGGCATGGCGTGCTCTGCTGTGAGTTATATTTTTTGACTTCTCTTATCACAAGTGGAACATTAAGCCTCATTACTTGCGAAGGTGACATCCGAAAGTTTGCTGTTGTTAAAAAAAATGTTCCCCTATCGGTTACTTCCTACCGTGACTGTGAGTGATTGATGTTGATGAACGGTGCTACATCGCATGCTGCATGTGGTTATTTAACTAAGGTAACAAAATGCAGTAATCAATTAAATTAGTAGAACACTGGAGGAATACTGAAGAACTTAATACGGAAAGAATTTTACGTGATTAAACGGATTCCGAACGGGATCTTGAGAATGGGATATCTGAGCACTAGGATTATACGCTAATCCGTCAGTCTTGCCAGCCGGTGGCTTGAGAAACAGAGGAACGTTTATGTGTGGGAAGAGCATATCTACGTCTGCGGTCGTCGGTGGTGTGACTTACGTATTTACGTACGTACATACTTATACTTGTACATATAAAGAGCGCAGAAAAATTAATGATTATGATTTTTGAACAACCTTATGCCTCTCGATTTTTAACATTTTCATCTGAGTTTCTCTTACATGTCAAATGGATCAACACGTGTGCAGAAAATAACAAATTTCATTACCGACCGGCTCTCCTTCCGCTTGGAGGTTTTTTTTAGTTTTTTTTTTTTACTCGATTCCTACACTGTAATAACTGGTTAAGATCTTGCAGGAGACATACATTTTCTCAAATGCCACTGTCTATAATCATCCTTTATTCGTTTTGTTATATATAAGAGGCGTGGCTAATAAGATTCCATTAAATAAATACGGTGTTATATATTTCGATATTATATATTCTCTTATGTAAAGTACAACTACGCTGAGCTGTCCGACGCTTGTGAAAGAGTGCTCTAGGCTAAAGAGTCTGAATATTACCAGCGGCATGAAGTAATGGCTTGATTAGTATATTCCGTTCACCAATGGGGCGTTTCTGGTAAAGCCGAAGTCCAAGTAAGCTACTCATATGATCTGTGGTTAGGGTATGTTGGAACTCAAAAGTGCTGGAAGATGCCACGACATGTTGTATTCTTGACTTTTCAGTCTTTATATTCAACTAGTAGGATAAAATCAAGGGAAAATACACAAAGAAGTGTTTCTGAGTTGAGATAGAGCAGTGAATGCACAATAGTTAACTTGCTTCATCGGAGAAATATTTCATCGTATGACATTCCAGCTTCCATCAAGAGACCCTTTAACTTATGCTTGTAGTCCAGTGTTCTTAGTTAGGAACGTTGTTACTGACATTTAAACAATTGCTATTTCATTTAATGTGAAAACGTTGTTCTTTATATGAAGCGGGAAGAGTTTAGTACAGGAAAATCGCCGTCTGTTTTCAGATATTTTTCTTAATCCAGTTACTAGGTCTTCCAGGAAGCAACCCCAGAAATATGTAAGAGTAAAATCAATAAAATATTCTCGGGCGAATACACATCTCAAAATGTCATTAAATACCAGTGGTTCGGAGGTTTACCAACAGATATCAGATCGAAGGTGTGAGTGATGACAGCTCAAAGTGACCGCACTTTATAGTTGGCAGCGCTGCTTATGTGCGTCCCCGGAAAGCTGGGTTTTCACCACAATGTTTTGCGGAAAACTGACAGTGAGGATTCTGTGATGCCAGCAATATTGCTTTATTATTTCACAATTCTCTAAACACTGTGCTTGACTCGTATAAATGGTCTGTACAGTTGAATACTTTCCATGAAATATCTCGTTAGAGAAAGATGATCCTTCCCGCCTGAACTACTTTTGGTGTCATCGACTACAAAAAAAAAATTCAGCTACCATCTCTGATTTTAAAATAGAATAGTCATTCGAAACGCATTATTCTCAGTAATTTAGAAAATTCCCTACCTTCTATGAAACGCGTTAAGTTTATTCCTGTAGTTATAAGAATCTGTGCTGACGACAGAAAAATCCAGTCCACTCTATCATATTACGTGTGTTTTACTTTAGCGTGGATTTTCCACTACATTTTTACATTGCGAGACTGTAAGACGTTGAACGATCGATTAATTAACTCTGTCGGTGATCATCTGTAACTGTGACTAATGTAGACAGGAACACAACATGAAGAAACCACATACACGCACATTAGCATGAAGCGATAAACGCAATGTCGATTATATTTTGTCTTCCATTTACCTTATAACGTTAACTCAGTTGTCACCATGAAATACTTAATTTGTTCGTTTTTGTAAACATAATGAACTTATTAGTAAGTCCAGCCGTGGTGGTGGTGGTAGTAGTAATAGTAGTAGTGGTAGTAGTAGTAGTAGTAGTAGTAGTAGTAGTAGTAGTAGTAGTAGTAGTAGTAGTAGCATCGATAAATCTACATCGTTTTGAAAACAGAAAAAGTACAATCTTTGGCCATTGCGAAATAAATTATCTAACAAACAAAGACCACAGACAAAATGGGAAAAATTGCTGGACAAAGAAGCTGACTGGTCTAAATAGTCAGCGCCTGGGAAATTAACCTCGGTCGCTGTTTTCAGTTGGTCTTCGTATACAAAACCTGGGTGGCTAATTAATCAATTTGGCATGTTTCGTTCGGTGTAACCTAAGTTCAGAGTTCTGATATCATTTCCCCTCATTAATCCAATTCTGATCCCCTTCCTTCCAGTCCACATTCTCACTATCTGTTTCGCAAAATCTATTTTATTTATATTTTAACCTCCTTCTTACCAAAGTTTCCATCTTCTAAGAGGCTTCGGTTGTAAATTCCTCTCGCACGTCCAACGATCTTCATGTCTAGCCCATCTTAATTATTGGCCCGCATCATTTAGAAGATAAGACTTCTTCAGTCCAGACGCATTAACTGCCAGTAGCCGAAGGGACGGCGTTTCAGCATAGCCGTACTCTGTCTGTCTGCTTGTTCTGCGTGTTACTGCTCCTTTACGATCGTGGGAGACTGCTCACGTGGACCCAATCGCATACATCTGTGCCTATTGCGCAGTTTCATTAGGAACATTCCTTCATCTCAATCAGTTTAAAACATCTAGCGTATGGATAGCGCCATATTGTTTTATGTTCCTCGCTAGCCTGCCAGTGCCCCCTGGAGAGTTGGACAGACATCGATTGGGTCAGGGGTACAGCGGAGAAGGAGGAGGAGCCTGATACTCAGGGGAATCCCCTGTGTATATCGTATGTTCCAAATACAGTTAACTTGATACTTTGCTAAATGACGTATTGATTTGTTGGTGAATCCCTATACACATCCAGTGTTTGTGCCTCTGAGACTTTACCGGAAGATCCCAGAAACAAACCGCAAGTCTGACTGGGTGGGTTGCTACCTTTGCACCAGTATGTTCAAACAGATGCTTTCCGAACTAAAGTTTTGATCCTGTTTGATTTGGTTTGAGAAACAATGTAATATGAAAACTTAGTGTATGTGTGTGTGTGTGTGTGTGTGTGTCTGTGTCTGTTCCAAGTTATAATATAAAATCAGAGCAGCAGTTGCTGATGCAGCCTTTACAGTATTGTACGTACAAATATTTTGGGAACAACTGTTACACGCATTAGGTTTTAGATTCACTTTTGTGTTTATACCGGTCGGAATGAACCAAACTAAATTCGTCCGACAATTTCGAGGGTATAGTTAACGCTAATACCACATTTCATTGAAATAACTTACCTAACGTATTTTATAATACCAAACATCCGAACGGACGGCAAAGA
>Ga0209755_10004882_pt1 | contig 15556 bp, 10 predicted proteins | sample TergutCo191P1_FD_187301 | JGI IMG/M metagenome (GOLD analysis project Ga0209755, IMG submission 187301) | Cornitermes sp. P1 segment gut microbial communities from Petit-Saut dam, French Guiana - Co191P1 (SPAdes) (version 2) | ecosystem: Host-associated > Arthropoda: Insects > Digestive system... | reverse complement strand
AAGAGACCACTGGAGAGACCTAGGCGTAGATGGGTGAATAATATTAGGACGGATCTCCAGGAGGTGGGATGTGGGTATGTGGACTGGATTGGACTGGCTCAGGATAGAGACAGGTGGCGGACGCTTGTGAGTACGGTAATGAACCTTCGGGTTCTGTGAAATGCGGAGAATTTCTTGACTAGCTGCAAACCAGTTAGCTGCTCAGGAAGGACTCTGCACCATGGAGTAGGTAAGTAAGTATTATAAGTGTAAGAACCCAAAAGACACTAATTTGAATAACACCCACTCTGAAAACTTGAAACTGTAACAACTTCAAAAAAGGTCCCTTAATTTTGGAATCAAAGTTTTTAATTACCTTCCTACTATCATCCAAAATACATCCCATGACATAAACCAATTTAGATCTGTTTTAAAAAATTTCCTTCTTACAAATTCATTTTACTCAATGGAGGAATATTTTGCTTGGAATTCTAATAGAGATCTAGGCTCAGTGTAATCATTTTAAAAGTAAATAACAAAATATTTTTACATGTAACATAAATCAATACCATTCTATATTATTTCTTTTAATTTGAATTCTTAACTCTTAAGTATATTTATATAAATACACATATATCTAGATGTAGAGACAAATTCACTTTCCAGTTGGTCTTTAAATTTTGTATTATTATTTATTATATCATATTGTGTGGATGTCCTTATATTATAAGTTGTGTTGTAAATTTTAATCTGTAAGTGACGTGTCCGGGATCGCGGTGGCACAGTGGTTAAGGTGCTGTGCTACAAATCGGAAAGTCGCTGGTTCGATCCCAGCTGGTGTCATTGGAATTTTTCATTGACATAAAATCCTTCCTATCGCACTATGGCCCTGGGTTCGACTCAGCCTCTAACAGAAATGAGTACCAGGAGCATTTCCTGGGGGTAAATGCGGCCGGTGCATAAGGCTGACAACCTTACCACTATCCTGTGCCATTGTCATGAAATCTGGGAACCTTAACTTCCTGGAACCCTCTGGGCCACTCCAGGCCTGTAACAGGACTGCTTTACCTTTAATTGACGTGTCCAATGTTACATATGTGACTGAATGGATGAACTATTAAACCAAACCAACCAAACTTACAGAAGTTTCCCTGTAAAAAAAACTGTGTTTCATAACCAGTCTGTTGTGTATTCTCCATAATGTGATGAAACTAACAAAAAAGGCGCATAATTACCAAATTTTTAATTATGTAATTTCTTCATTCCATTCCACTCAGCCCAGGTCAGATAATTTTGTCTAGACGCAAATACTGAGATAATTGCATACACATATCCATGTCCTGTTAAAAGAATACTAGAAAAAGTCATAACATAAAGATAGTTAATACATCCTTCAAAGGCATGTCAGAGTTTAACTATTTAGGAAACATGGTAATAAATAAAAATTGTGTTCAAGAAGAAAGGAAGAGCAAGTTAAAATCAGGGAATACATGCTACTACTCAGTTCAAAATCTTTTTGTTGTCCTATGTGTTACATAAAAGTGTACAAATTATACTATGAAAGCCATAATTTGAAATGTTGCATCATACACGTGCAAATCTGGGTCTCTCACAGTAAAGGAAAAGCACAGATTGAATATCTGGACTGAAGAGACAGCAAATAACAGGAGGCTGGAGAAAAATGCATGATGAGAAACTTCACTATTTGTAATTGTCACCCTACACTACTAGAATGGTTAAATTAAGGGGAACAAGAGAAGTGGTTATGTGACAAGCATCAGGAGGCTGAGAAATTAATGAATTATTTTAGTTCAAAACCCTATGTATAGATGGGAGGAAAATATTAAAACACATCCTAAGAATAGGATGAGATGGGATAGAATGGACTGAATTCATCTGACTTACAGAAGGCTACAGTAGCAGCTTATTGCTAATATTAAGATATAAATAGTGTGAATGTTTACTGATACCAATGTGATGAACTGGAAATACTCAGAATAAGATTTAGTACCATACTTTGTAGATGTACTGATTAACATTTAGATCCAAAATAAACAGAAAATTTTCTTGTTCAGCTAAGTAAATTTGTAATTGAAAACTCTGTCACCATTACTTCTTCTATTATTATACAAGGAGCACTTATTAAACAATGAGACTGCTTGTGCAGCTTCTGACCTTGACTGTTGATCACCAAACAGAATATATATATATATATATATATATATAGTAGCTACCAACAAATCCTGCCCCCGTTGGTTGTCAAACCATGTTACATTACCTGGACATTTTTATTAATAACTGTTTGACTTGCAATGATGATGCTTGATAAAAAAATTTAGCAATGAGTGTATGTCAAATATCTGATGCAGTTGAATACATCTGATACCAAAACATTCATTGTTATATGAGGCAAATGGAGAAGATACCATCTGACCAGCTCAAGTGTTTGAATGGCACAAGAGGAAGAGAGGATCTTGTAAAAAACAAATGACCTGGACATTCAGTAACAATGAAAACTGGTGAAAATATGAAGATCCCTGTTAGAACAAATGGCCATTTATGCATCAGAATGACTGCAGAAGAGTAGAACATGACCAAATAAACGGTGACACAAATTTCAATAACAGATTTCAACATGAAAAAAAAAGGATGTGTAAGAACATGCTCCTAAAGAATCTGAGTGAAGATCAAAGATTGGCAGAAAGCAGGTTTGTTCTGAAATTTTGAGAAACACCGAAGAAGATGCAAACATTTTTAATACTGCAATCACCTGCAACAAAACTTACATTTTTATGTATTATCCAGACACATGCATCAATCCATGCTATGGAAAACTCCTGCATCACTGAGACCAAAGGAAGCTAAAATGTTGAATTTAAAAGCTAAAATCATGATGCCAATTTTCTTTCATATTACAGGAATCATCGTGTTTGAATACGTACCCTAAATCACTACACCCTCATGAAATTCGCAAAATATCAAATAAAAAGATGCTCATCAGAAGTGAGATTTGTGAAGACAATATCACGAAGCTAATTCATAAAATAAAGCACAGTTGTGTTTGGAAGTGAGCGCAAGCAGTGAACAATAAATATGTAATAGTATCACACATAAAGAATGAGGTATCATGCCAGTTACAGTACTATGGCAAAAGCATGGCGGTGTTGATGAGAGCGCTATAATGCCTTCCACTTGTGGGAAACCTTTCACCTGTAGCAGTCCAGAAGATTCCACTAGCATCATAACTCTTCTACATACTGTGGTATGTGTCTGGCACCTTCAACTACAGTGTAGAGAGCTGGCACTGCATAATAACGTCCACGAAGCATACTACTGTGATACGTAAGCTCACTCACTCTTATAAATGTGTGTATGGGCAAGGTATCTTGTGCAATGTTACTGAACACATTACATGATCAAAGTGCTGATTTTGTGGTCCTGACAAGGGCACTTTAAAGCTTAATATATGTACAAAGTATATGTACAACGTAGCATTATGTACATATACACATGTATATACATATATGCACCCACACTGGAAGCTGCTGCACCCACTCTGTTCATGGTGTTGCCAAGGGCCTGGTAGAGTATGCTGAGCTTTCTTTTATACTGGAACTTTAAACTAACTTGCACAGAAGCAGTGAATTTTAATCATTCTGAAACACTACAGGAATTACACAGATCTTAGTGTAGTAATTCCTCATGTCTTTTGAGATTACTGGAATACGTAAGTAAAACACATTCAATTTTCAGTTTCAAGGTGGATGTACACTTAACAAGTGACATGTAATGATACTCACACACTTGCCAGATTAAACTAAAAATACACCAGCTGGCTTGCTGTCCATGCTAGATAAACCTCCTACAAATGTTGTCTGTGTGCAGTATCTTCTTTGACATCTCAGTACACACTAACTGCCACCAACGTGATGGCATGATGGTGGCACAGTGCCTCTTAAATTTCTTTGAAGTACTGACAGTAAATGCACAGCTGGCCTAATTCATGTGCTATTGCATAGCATTTTGAGATGCATTAGCCTGTAGTGTATATTGATTATTGGAGGTGCCATCCTAGTTGTTATTACATGCCACTTGCTAGGTGTGGGTCAACCTGTAGATTTCATTTTAGCCCACTTTCAGTACTGATGTCAGTGATCTCAACAGGTTAGGCCACACAAAGTGTCAAGAAGGCATGGATTTAACTGTTCTGTACAAGTTCCACCATTGGTTCTACAAAGGAATCAGTCACTGGCTCTGCATATCAAAATACAAAGCACTGCATGGGATACAGAAAGCTGTACAAATGGACAATATTGTTCCTGATTACACTGACACCAAGTATAGTTCATCAGCATATGATATTCTTCAACTACTTGATCAGGTAACCATAACTTTTTATAGTAATTGGGGTTGCTATATTAAGTGGTACAAAAAATGACATCTTTGTGACCTCAAAGTTTTGCATCATTACCAGATTTTTATTACTGAATAACAGTCAGCATGTAATATGGAATTTATAGATATGCTTATTACCTACCTCTGTGTCACATTTAACATGCATAAGTCCAGTTATTAATTATGGTCATCAAACCAAAACTAAATAAATTTTTTGAATGCATCTCATGTTACAATTTTACATTCCACAAAATATATGTATAATTCTACATACGGATGCATATTTTTTAAAGATTTATTGCCATACATAATTCCAGGACACTAAGGTAAGTGCTACTAGATTCACTGCTACATCACAAGTATGTGCTTCCACCTTGTTGTTAAAGCATGTTGCTGGGATGGCATTCAGCAGCAAAACCACATTTCATGGAACTTAGTTGGCTCATCCAAAAGTTTAAATTGAAAATGCATATGCATGCACACATATACCCGCACATTAAACATAAGTAAAAAAAGAAACAAAAACAGCACCAGTATCTCCATATAATGAATGCATTTGAGAACAAGTGCCAAAAAAAATATTTGAACCTAAGAGAGAGGAAGTAAGAGGATACAAAGAAGTATGAAGTTTCACAATTGTTACTCTTTGCTTAGGATGTTGGTTGGTAGGGTAAAGGATTCACATCATCAGGGATGTTTTTCTTCTTGTGACACAGGAGGTAGTAAGTCCTTCTGGGCTCAACATGCTTAAGGATCTAGTCCCCAAGGGTGTCTGCCAGTGCAGCCCATCCTGTCACCAGTATTTTAAGTGTGTTATTACATGTTATTTACATTCTTTCAGATAAAAGTATTTTGGAAGCACCTTGCCTGGCCAAATCCCAAGGCCCACAAAGAATTTGCAGAGAAAATAATTTATGTAAGTATAATGTGTACTGTATGTAGGACATATATGTTGGAACAAGATTTGAGATATGTGAAATCCTTTCTGTTTGAGATAATTAGAGGTTATGCTGTTCCATGTTTTCTTGTCACAAAATAGGAATGTTGGAGTATGAATAGCCATGCTATCCTTCTTTAATTTTCCGAACATCATACCTATTAAAAACTGTAAAACTCTGTCTTCTTGTATATGTAGGTAATTGGGAATAAAACTTTCTAACTTTCTCCCACACTGAGTGTTTTTTGGTTATTAAAGTTATTTAACCCTTTAAATGCTAGTGTATATCATATGTACCCTCAAGGTTAACACTTATTAACACTGCATTTTGTCCATACATTTGCATTTTGAATTAGATGGGAAAGTACAGATTCAAAATTCAACCCAGTTCCATGCCAGTGTACAGTACTACCCTTTAAATATCTGCCTCATTTCAGGACATTTGTGAATGTTTAATTTTCTATGCTGATGAGATATGTCGCAAAGTACAGGATATTTATTCTGGTGATACTGTAAGAGGTGAAGAAATTCAAGCTGTGAGTATAATCAAAGCTATCACCTAACTTAACGTTTTTGTAGTAATAAAAAATATGTTTTAAATTTGCAGTAGCTTTATAACCAAGATATGTATGTCTATAGCTCTGATGTAAAACTGAATTTGAGATTTCTATATGATCTGAAAATCTTGCTATGTAATATGGACTTGTTGCTTAATATTTTTTAAATAGTGAGTCCAGAAGAATGAGTAAGGAAGTAGCCTGGCTGTTTGAGGGAAAATGATAAGGAGTAATTACTATTTAGCTCATTTCATTCTTCTGTCTTAACACACATTAGTCCTAGATTTCTTAGTTAACATACTTGTATTAATTTCAGTGGTGCTTGGCAGTAACAAACATGGACCATGTGCAACAACCAGTCCAGATTATTGTTTCTGAATTTGGCCTGGATAAAGTTACTGCAGCTGATACAAGTAAAGGCAGTTCATCAGACAGTGGCACACAGACTGTGAAAGTTGTAATTGATAACACAATTGAAAGAGCAAGGAACAAGATATGTGAAAAAGCTGTTCAGAAGGTATTGTATATATGGCCTACATTATCAGAATTAACTGTTCAGACCCACAGTGATGTGCAAGCCTGTCTTTTCCATATGGTGTCTTTCAGATGATGCCTTTAGCCACCCAAATCTTGATGGAAGCATTTGAGCACCTTGACTCCGAAGAGAAGATAGGCAGGCTGATAAATCACTTATATTGTAAGCTGTACACACTCCACTCACATCTTGATACCAGCAACTTCAATTCTCTTCTAGATATCATCTGGAAGAATCTGTACTCTAAACTACATGAGGTTTTCAAAATAAACCTGAAGGTAGGTAAGTTGTGAATGAATTTACATCTCTTGTAAAATTTCTCCACCTCACCATATCTCTCTGTGTGTCTGCCTGGTGTTTGCTAAACAATATTCTTTGTAAAGCATACTGACTGCTATGTCTGTCACTGCTTCATTGGGTTTAAAATGTAAAGCCATGTATTTACTGTTTAACAAACAAAGTAATCCATTCATTGTTTATAAGCCTTATGTCACAAACAGCCATGATTCATTACATAGTCTTTCTTGTGACAGGTCCACAGCCTATTCCAAAGTGAGTGCTCCACAGAGATGTGATGTACTGCTACTTCCTTCAAGTTCCAGTATCTTCCCTTTTCCTTAAGGCCATCTACAAGCTGCTTACATTTCCTTCCTTTTCTTCCCATCCCTTGTATCTTTCCTTCAATAACATGTTTTAAAAGGCAACTCCTACACAAGATATGCACAATTCAGTTAACCTTCCTTCATTGTATTGTATGTAGGATGTTCCATTCCTCCTCGACATTATGTAATACTTCTTCATTTTTTACCAAATTAGTCCAGCTAAGCTTCTGCAACCTTCTCCAGCACCACATTTCAAAACTATAAAGGTACTTCTGCTCTGTTTTTCAAAGTGTCCAAGTTTGAGGAGCAATGGCAGTAAATAACAGAAAAAAAGTCTTGCCAAACCCTCCCATTAGAATCTGAATATAATGGTGAGTAAAAATAATTTATTGTTAAGTTTCTTGCAGTGCACTAATTTTCATGTGTGTTTAACACACTATCTTCCTTTAATCAAATTTTGTCATTCTTTTAATGTAACATTTTAACAGTTCAAGAAGAGTAATCTTGTGTGACATTACCCCATTATCAATAAAGTGCTAATTATTCAACCAAACATAACCATACAGACCCAGTATAGTAGTCTTTTATTGTACACTACAATATGTTTTGGCTGTCTGGTTGAGCCATCAACAGGTAGGTGCCAGATAAACAAAAAGAATATAAAGTGCTCTCTTTATAATCTTTTTGTTTGTATGGCACCTACCTGATGACGGCAGATCTGAACAGCTGAAACATGGAGTTTATAATAAGAGATTAATATACTAGATCTGTATGATTGTGTTTGCTAGGGTAATTAACACCTTACTGTCATGAGGAGTGAGTTCAAATCTGTAAACTCCTTATTAAATATGGCCCTGGCTGTGACTAGTATTTGTAAAGAACTGTGCATTATCAGATGGTTTTCATTAAACAAGACAGGCAATACATGTATAACGTAACTGTGAGGTGCGTCTGTGCAACCACTGTTGCAGTGGAAAATCAATAAGTATTACATATTCCAAGCATGTGTTTGTAGCCTTAGGTACCCATCATGCAATGTGTATGTGCCATATTGGCATCAGTGGCCTCTTCTGTTCTACAGCACTTTTCCAATCTCACCAACAGCACTGCTTTAAAAAAAAAAAAAAAAAGTTAATGAACATTAGATATGAGTTTTGGTTTTCTCTACAACTTTTGTTTGAAACACTTCTCATTCTACAAAGAACTGAGCGAAATATAATCACTAATGCACATCAGCCTCCATGTAAAGTACCTGTTATTCTTGTTAGATTTTAATGAAACTGGATTATCTGGACATATTTTTGGTAAATGTTTGTGATGAGTTAGAACAGAAGATGGAGAACCCTATTTTCAGGTGCTTTTCCATCTGCTGGAAGAACAGAGAAAATCCAGTAATACTTGACAGGCAGCTGGTTCCAGCTGGGATTCAGACTGGTAATTTTCTGAGTATATGACACATGCCTTATCACTAACCAAACTATGAGGTGCTAACAGAACCATTTGAAATGGCACCTCTATAAATAATGTATTTATTATCATTCCAGAGAGAGCAATCATTCTTTAAGAAATTCCATGAGATTCTACACAATTTAGCTGAATTATTCAAACAGTTTAATGAAAATATTGACTTAAGTGACCTAACAGACCTACAGCAACTGTTGCAAATTCATGAAATGGATACATGGGAGTTGGTGCACCAGTATCGCATGGAGCAACTTTCAGAGCAGAAAGCAATGCAGACACCAAGCCACGGTCTTCTCACAGTCAGGATGATGTTTCTGGAAGGGAACCTAAAGATTGAGATCTTGAATGCAAGGAATCTCCAACCAATAAGTAGTAAAGGTACTAGTGCATTGTAGAATATTATATGTTCAACTACCTAACTCTGTGGAGAGGAGCTGTTCTTGAAAAGCTTTATTCCTCAGCTAGCCAAGAAACTTCCAACATTTAATAGAACCCAAAGGTTCATTAAAGCATTCATGACAGCTCACCACTTCTCCCTATAAAAAGTCAGATCAATCCACTCCATGCCCTTCCAACCAATTTTTTAAAATCAATTCTAATATTATCTTCTTATCTATGCCTAGGTCTTCCAAGTAGACTCCTTCTCTCAGGCATCCCCAACAAAACCCTGTGTGCACCTCTCCTCTTTCCCATACATGCCACATGTCCCACCCACCTCATTATTCTTTATTTGATTACCCAGATATTATCTGGTAAGTAGTAAAAACCACGAAGATCCTCATTGTGCAGTTTCCTCCAGTCCCCTGTTATCTCATCCCTCCTAGGCCCAAATATATTCCTTGTAACTCTGTTCTCAAAAACCCTCAACCTGTGCCCTTCCTTCAGTGTAAGAGACCAAGTTTCACACCAACATGAGAGCATGGACAAAATTAGAGTTCTCCATATTCTCATCTTCATATTTTTGGAAAGCAAATGGGATGACATTCTGGACCAAATTGTAACAGGCATTTCTGAAGTTGAATCTGCTGTTAACTTCCTCCTGAGTCTCTCCAGTGAAATGTCAGGACAGTACCTTAAGGCCAAGACTACATCCTTCCACAGCCTTCTGAATGTACCATTCATAATCATTGTGCCATATCTGATTTAATGCCATGTACCATAAGCAGTTTAGCATTCTACATTATATCTGGTATGACCCAATAATTATGAATGAGAAATTTAGAAGGCTGTGGAAGGAAGCAGCTGTGGCTTATTTTAAGAAACTCTCCTGACATACCACCGGAGAGACTAAACGAAACCAAGAAAGGACCTAATGATAACACTGACCAACTATGTACCCTCATTCTCTCTGTTTTGCCCTTCTTATAGCAGTTGGACCCTCACGTGTAGCCTTTAAATTTATATTAAAAACTAATTTAAAATACTGTTTAGCTAATAAATTGTGTGCAAATAATGTACACTTGTAATGACAGATCAAAATCATATGTCACTCCATGACATGTTTATGCAGGCCCATAGGGAAGGTGGAGGTATAGCTCCTACCCATTAACAACCTCCCACTGGAAGGAGGTGGGTGGTCAGATCCATGCTCTGGCCCTCTAACCCCCAGGAAAGACCCATTGCCCAGTGTACAGAAGGCTGGGTGGGACTCAGGGTGGGTCTGGACAGCGCAGAAAATCTCTCTCCACCAGGATTCAATTTCCAGACCATCCAGCCTGTAGTGAGTCACTATGCTACCCCAGCAGCTGATCAAAATTATATTCATTATGAAACTAGATCAAATTAGATTTGGGAAATACTTGCTACCAATTACTTCACTATTGATTTCTACCTTTCTCCTACTTGAAATGTAGAATAATATGTACTTACCTGTAATTTGATCTGTTATGTTGTATGGATGTGGATGTTGGTATCAGTGTAAGCAAAGGTTATTTACTGATGGTAATGAAGTGTGAATTGTTGAGGACAGCAGTTGAACTTAAGAGAAAAAGTAACAGTTGAGTGGAGAAAACTGCAAAATGAGCACCTTACATGATCTGTACTTTCTAAAAAGTATTACTGCAATGAGACTGCTTGGGAGGCCTAGGTATAGATGGAAATGTAGGAAAAGTATCTTGTATAGTGTGAGGATGTGGACTGCATACTCCAGTGGCTGTTCTTTTACACAGAGAAATTAAACATTAGTTCTAGTATAGGCTGTGAGTTTTTTTAACAAACATAATGCCTACTAATTCCTCACAAAGGAAATGTTCCACAAAAACAAGAAATAAGCTTGTCCAGGTATATTGCAATCAATAATTTTGAATGTATGCAGTCAAAATGTAGCCTAGCACAAACATTCTCCATACGTGTGGACCACTGGGAATTAAATACTTTGGTACAGAATTTTACGTTTTTTACTCCGTGCATTGTGATATAATTGTTACAGATTTGACCAACTAAATGCACACTCTAATGTTTTAATTTAAAAAACTCGTACATGTTTTGGGCCAGTAAGGCCAGAAACATGTAGGCATTTTGCAAATTAAAACATTATAGTCTGTGCATTTAGTTGGTCTAATTTGCAACAACTTTGGAACAGCTTTCAGTATGCAGTTTTAGTAACATGTTACAGGTAAGAAAATCTTTTGGAAATATTGCATTATAGAAATTTATCTCCAGAACCTCGAAAACTTTAAGCCAAGAAAAGAGGGTGCACCTTGTGAAAGTGAAGGTACCGTTATGGCAGGACAAATTTTAATAGACATGTTCTCCATATTAAAGTCAGTAAACATAACCACACATGGATAGAAACTAAAAATTTTAATTGTATGCCTGGATAAACTATAATTAAATTATTTTGTTAATTTATATTTCTTATTTTCAGGTTCTTGTTGTCCTTATGTTAAAATCTATCTTCTACCAGAAAGTAAATTCCCAGGTGTTGTCCAGCAAAAGACAAAGACTCAGAAGAAGACAATATTTCCAATCTTTGATGAAACTTTTGTGATGTAAGGAAATTACATAACTTTTGTCATAAATAGGGTACAGAAATGTGGTCTTAACATGGCAGGAATACACATAATTCCAATAAATCTTTGCATATTTAGACAAGCAATATTCTAGACAGAAATAAAGCTTAAATAAAACAACCAAATATCACTACCATGTGTCATATATAACCTAATCGTTTTAGTGTGGAAATGTAAATACAAGTAATTGGCACTCCTGAGAATTGCCATTGTCATGTTATTCACACATGCTTGTGACTGATAACCTTTTAGTAGTTTGCATTACGTTATTTGTCACTGCTAAGTGAGAAAATAGTATATCAGTACCACTAACTAGCCTTTAAAAGCTTGAGTCAATACAGCAAATTATAGCCATGGAACAGCACTTTGGAACTGATATCATGGTCTCTTAGTAAAGGTTAGTCTTGTCTGGATGTAATGTGAAGCAGTAGTTTTAGATGTTTCCAGCATCATTGTCAGCTAAGGAACTTAAGGGGTACTTAAAAACCTTCAATTTAATAAAAGCTCTCAGTTTAGTGAGAGTCTATGGATGCTGTAACAGCAATGACATAACAATAATTCCCACAGTAGTAACGTGTTTCTTGTCCCTGCAGGGGGTGAAATCAAAACTTCTTACACCTTCAGTTAGTTCCAGAAGAAATGTCAGAAATACTAAGCCACAATTTGGTGGTGATGGAAAATAAACTTGAACTTCAGTATACAGTTATTGGATTATGTGACAGTGACTGTAACAAGAGACTTGAGTGGAGAAGAAAGGAGAGGTGAAAACCACACCCTTCAACCCTTCGTGATGAAGGCAGTGCATTCTGTTAGAACATTCAGAATCAACAACTTTCCTGTTCAGCATAACAACTCAGGAAACCTTGATCTTCAGTGCATACAGTCTACTGAAAAGAGAAACTGAGCTATACATATAGCACATAACTGTCTATAAGCAGCACTTTATGTCTTGATATAAATGTGCTTGCAGTGGAGATGTACACATACTTTAACACATACACAGTCCATGTTATGTAGTTGAAATTTGTTTCCTCTTTTCCCACTGCTGAGTACCTGTAGCTTTGGAGGGTGGAAATTCTAAATTCTTTCTCTTCTTTCTGTCACAATACAGGTTCTCAAAATGCTGCAAGGACTGAAATCCTACTTCAGGCCACAGGACCAGTGTCCATCAGCTTTAAACAAATTTCTTTTTTAATCCATGCAGTTTCTTTGCTGCCAGCTCATTTGTGTAACCACAAAATTCTTAAAATTGATAAAACTACTGTTACTGCAACAGAGATGATCTGGAAACTCAGGGAACTTAAATTAAGCACAGATGACAGAAGAGATAAGAAGTTTGTTCTGAAGAAAGCTGAAATTATGTTTCAAGAACTGTAAACTTCAACCAAAAACACCGTAGCTGGGCAGTTCACAGAAGAAGTTGTTGCATTTTATGCAGCATGTGTATGTTATACTGAAATGTGGAACAAGCACTTTGAAGCAGAGAAGTCCATCAGTTGACTAAATCAAAATGATATGAAGTAGCCTGAAACTGAAACTACTGTACAGCTAGTCAGTACTAAAATTGGGCAGTCTCCAGTTAGTACTGATTTGTTATCAGATAAGGTGTCCTGGGTAAGGAGGTTCATAATGCAGCAGGTAGCAACTGGGAGAGAGACTGTCCCCACTGTACAGAAGACGGTCACAATATTGAAACATTTCCGTCTCATAAAATTTATGAGTTTGTCTCCTCTACGCCTGAAACATTAGAACCTGTAGGGTGTGTTGTCAATTATATACGATTATCGCATTCCTTTAAAAAAAAGAATGGATCAGAGCACAGTTTAAACATTACTCAACTGCAAACTGAACTTGGTGTGATGCTGAGCCAGTTTTATGATGAAATGATAGTTGATACAAAAGATCTCAGAAAAGTGCAATGTAATGAAAAATATGCATGGATGGTCCAGCAAAAGAAAGAGTAATAAATGAAACCTGTTTGTGACTTTAAAACTGCAGGTGATACTCAGATATCAGGAGAACAGTTTTCATATATAATGTAGTTATAGTAATTATCCACTGATATTATTTACAGAGTGCAGTACTGACACATACATGAAGACAATTCTCAAGCTGCTGATTACCATCTCTTCAGATATTAACCTTTTGGACCCGGAATTATTTTTTTAGTTTTAGCACACCCTGTATATAAAATGCGAATAATACAAAAACCAAATAAGATAGAATTATGAAACTAACTGCATTTTGAAGAGGAAAAAACGGAGATTGTACACCATGTTTAAAATATTCGGTACCTATATTTGTTGAATAAATATATAAAATGCAACTTTGGAGGTTAGCGGTGCGGTACGTCAACTATAGATGAAATTAGGGGTCTAAAGGTTAAAGATTTATGGCACTCATTTTATAAATTCCTGATATTATAGTACATGATAAGTCAGATAAAATAAAGCACTTCTACATAACCATCTACATATGAGTGGCAATCCCTCCTTTTCTTCAAGACTGATTTGGCATATTTTAATGGCTTTGTGAAATTCCATTTACTTTCCAATTGCCTTGTTTTGCTTTCCAAAAATTGATCATAACCAAGTTTAGCAGAATTCAGCTGTAATTAGTGATCTCTGAAAATGGTAGTATATAGACTGAAAAAAATTTGTTACAAATTGAGGTCAGTTAAAAGTATATGGAGAAAGCTGAAACTACTTGAGTATTCTCTGTCAATGGGAAATTCTTCAGATGTAAGTTGTAGGTTTCCACCAAGTTTTATATTGAATATGTACTATATTGTCTATATACTTTTCATACCAGAACTATTTATCCTGCCTATCTAAAGATGTGATCAATTTAAATTTGGAAAAATGAATACCAGCATTGAATTTATGTTTCAACAATGATAATGGTGATTATTTTCATGATCATGAGATGGATGGACCAAGTAGCATGCACACTTTTTAGCTGACTAAGATGGAAGAAATAAGGCAAGGAAAATCTGAAGGAATTCAAGGAAGTGGGTGAGATTCATCTGGCTCAGGAGAAGGTCCAGTGGTAGGCTCTTGCGGACATGATACTGAAACTTTGGATTCCATACAAAAGACAGGAAATTTCTTGACTAACTGAACAACCTATAGCAAGTTCAGGAAGATTTTGTATTGCAAGGAGGTGGCAGTGACAGTGATCGTTATATTAATGATGATGATGATGACAGTGGTCATGGTGGTTGTGGTAGTAGTAGTAGTAGTAGTAGTAATAATAATAGTAATAATTAGTGGGGATGATGATGATACCAATGATGACAATAATGGTGACATAAGATGTGAAGCATTTACTATTGCTGCTGAAGGGATAAAATCTCCTCAGGTGGCCAGCTGTGGCAATTTGGAGCAAACTCCACTCTTTTGAAACCCTGTGCCTCCATCCAGAAGAAAAGATGTCATCCCCTACAGTCCTTTCATTCCTTGATGAAGGCAGGGAATGACATCCATTTCTTGATGAAGGAGGCAGAGGAATGGTAGTTTCACACTGTAACACGCTGGACATAAAAGATATGTTCATTTACTGATTTGTGTATTGAATGTCAATGTACAGATCCATGTATTATGAAATAACTTGATGTCCACTATATTTCTTAAGTAGGAAGAAATTTTCAGTCTGACAAAACTTTTAAGTTTATATGCTTTATGGTTGAATAGTAACTGGATCTGTGACAGAAAATAACTTGATTAATTAGCACGTACTCAATCAGGCATTTTTTTCTTGTAGGCCATTGACATCAGTGCAACTGAATGTCGAAAATGCAATGGTGATGTTCATGGTCAAAGAAAAGGTTTTCCGAAGAAACAGGTGCCTAGGAGAAACACTCATCTCCTTTCATGATATTCCTAGATGCAATGGTACCACCAAATTTGAACACTTAGAACAGATGCATTTGAAACTCAATATGCCAACAAAACTGGGTAAATTAAAACTTCATTTGTCAGATATTCAATTTAAAAAAAAAAAAACAGGCCATTTAAGAATGAGTAAGTTAATATGTAATAAGTCTTAATTTTTCAGATTCTGGAGCATTTGTAGTC
>Ga0209755_10004881_pt1 | contig 15556 bp, 14 predicted proteins | sample TergutCo191P1_FD_187301 | JGI IMG/M metagenome (GOLD analysis project Ga0209755, IMG submission 187301) | Cornitermes sp. P1 segment gut microbial communities from Petit-Saut dam, French Guiana - Co191P1 (SPAdes) (version 2) | ecosystem: Host-associated > Arthropoda: Insects > Digestive system... | reverse complement strand
TGTACAGGAGATATCTGCCTACGCTGATGCTTAAAAAACAGCAGCTTCAGGGTGAGATACGCTTGACCGACATTCGATTAAAGGAACTTCATCAGGAGTTGGAAAAACTCGATGAATCCTTTAAGCCATGGATTGCGGTTTTTGGAGAAACGAATGTTTTTACAAAGGATATTTTAAAAATCACAAGTCTTCGCACGGGACACGGAAATATTGCTGGCGTTGCAATTCCTGTTTTTGAAGGCGCTGATTTTGAAATCGCTTCGTACAGTTTGGTAAAAACGCCGCTTTGGCTTGACACCGCTGTCGAGAAAATGAAGCAGGCATTATTGCTTCAACTGGAAGCGGAAATTGTGGAAGAGCAGAAAAAAAGACTCGATAAAGAACTTAGAACGACAACCCAGCGCGTCAATCTTTTTGAAAAAGTCAAAATACCTGAAACGCGCGGCAACATTAAAAAGATTCAAGTTTACCTTGGCGATCAGCAGACTGCGTCTGTTGTACGGGGCAAAATCGCAAAAAGCGGAACTGAAAAGGCAGCGAGGTAATAATGATAGTACCTATGAAGAAAGTGTGCCTGATGGTACAGGATAAATCCCGCAATGAAGCGTTAAAAAAATTGCGTTCTGTTGGCGTAGTTCATTTGGAAAAAAAAGGCGCAACCCTTGATGCAAACTCAAGCGCATTAAAACGCAAGGCAAAAGTTGAAAATGCAATAGGACTTATTCAGGATTTTAAGGTTCCAAAGAAAAAGAAAGATTCCGCTTCCCATCAGGATGAATTCAAAGGCTGGGAAAGACGCGAAAAACCTGTCGGAATGCACAGGGGACGGCGCGCAACGGATGTTTACGGCACAGATATAGAAGCGCCGTACTCGGTTGATGCCGTAAGAGCGGACGTAAGACCTTATCTTCCCGATTTGATGAACGGTTTTGGCGATCAGAGAAAAGAATTGAATGAAAAAGATTTTTCGTTAAGCCGCGAAGTTTCGCGTCTGGAAGGCTGGGGTAATTTCAATCCGGCCGATATCGAAGAATTGTCAAAATGGGTGCCCAGCTTTCTTTACGAAATGTCACCCGATATTTTTTCCAAATTGAATAAAGACGTAAAATATATCAGGCTGAAAAGCGATAAATCGATCGTTAGAATTATCGTCTTTGACGAAAAGCTCCCGGGTATAGCTCCGTTTCAATTGCCCGAAAAGCCTCTTAGCGAATACTTAAAGGAACTTGAAGACAACAAGACGGAACTGTTGCAAATTGTCGGATATTTAAAGACTTATGCCGATCGCCGTCCTGCGTTAAGCAAAGAAATGGCAAAGGTGGAATATGATCTTGAATTCGAGACTGCCTCCGCGGGCATGACCGTTGTGGAAGATATCCCCGAAGAATACAAACTTTCGTATCTTACGGGTTATGTGCCATTTAACGAGTTGGATCGCGTTAAATCGGTTGCGTCACAAAACGGATGGGCATATTCGATTGACGATCCCGAATTGACGGACGAAAAAGTTCCAACAAAACTGAAAAACAACAAATTTGTCGATCTTATCAAACCCGTTACGGGATTTTTGGAAATTACCCCGGGGTACCGCGAATACGATATTTCGCCGTTTTTCCTTTTCTTCTTCTGTATCTTTTTCAGCATGATTTACGGAGATGCGGGTTACGGCTTGATTTTAACGTCGATTGCGGTTGCAAGCATGATTATGATGAGCGTAAAGAGAAAGAAAGCGCCACTGTTTTTCCCGATGCTGTTTTTGCTTGGGACATGCAACACAATCTGGGGCGTTCTTACCTGTTCGTGGTTCGGCTTGGATGTTGATGCCGTACCGGGGTTCTTGAGAGACATTTCGCTTTCGTACATATCAACTGCAAAAACAAGTCAGGATATGGTTAATCAGAATTTACAGATATTCTGTTTCTCGCTCGGTTTGATTCATTTGTCGATTGCGCATATTATCAACATGTTCCGCGCCAAATCCTTAAGAATCTTGGGCGAACTTGGCAGTGTAATGATGCTTGCCGGTATGTACAATGTCGTATTGATGCTTATCGTAAGCAACGAAACAAGACAAATACCGCTTATGCCTTTTACAATTTATGTAATTGCAGGCGGCTGGATATTGAATTTCCTGTTTGGAGCTTATGTTAAGAACATGGGTCAGGCGATAAAGTCGAGTCTTGGAAACATAATGTCCGTAATTCTCAGCGTGGTAAGCATATTCTCGGATATTATGTCGTACATAAGGCTTTGGGCTGTTGGTCTTGCGGGAGCCGCCATTGCGGGAACCGTCAATTTGCTTGCAGGACCGATGCTTGGAAGTTTCCTGATATTTGCTGGCATAATTTTGTTGGTTTTCGGACACGGTATGAATATGGTGCTTAACGTATTATCGGTTTTGGTTCACGGTGTGCGTTTAAATACATTGGAATTTTCAGGGCATGTTGGGCTAGCCTGGTCAGGCTCCGCTTACAAACCCTTTATGGAAAAAGAAATCAAATAGTTTTTTAAGGAGAAGAGTATGGAGATTAATTTAGGTCTATTGGGAGCCGGTTTGGTGCTTGGTATTGCTGCCTGCGGCTCGGGTCTTGGTATCGGATGCTGCGCTAATGCTGCTATTGGAGCATGGAAAAAATGTTTTATTTCTAATAAAGCGGCTCCCATGACATTCCTTGTATTCGCGGGTTTCCCTTTAACACAGACATTTTATGCCTTTATCTTAATGGGGCAGATTAAAACAGCTGCGTTTGCAACTCCCGAAAACGGATTGCTTTATCTGGCGTTTGCAATTGCTTCCGGTTTGGCAATCGGATTCACGGCTTTCGTACAGGGAAAAGCGGGCGCCTTTGCCTGCGACGCTCTCGCAGAAACCGGTAAAGGATTTGCCCAATACATTTCTGTTATTGGTATTTCGGAACCCGTCGCCCTTTTCGCGATGGTTCTTACCATGATCAGCCTGTAAGTTTATATACGCTATCTGACCACATAAATGTGCTCAGACAAGCGCATATAAACACGATAAACGACATCTGCTCACTGAAGTGGCAGACAGTCGTTTATCGCAGCGGTTTACAACATTCCGCCTTGACGGAACGTCGTAAACCGCCACTAAGTATTGAAATGTTGCGTAACCGCATTTGTAATGAAATGTCGTATAAGCTGCTAATGTTATTGTAAAAACTCTGGTTAAATTATATAATCACAGTAACAGGTCGAGTAGCTCAGTGGATAGAGCAACAGCCTTCTAAGCTGTGGGTCGCAGGTCCGATTCCTGCCTCGATCATATTGTAAAAACGTTGACCACGGATTTTCACTAATTTACACGGACAGACACGAACCTGCCATCCGAAAGATTTATTGTCTTGTTATTATAACGTTTGCGTCAAATGCGCTTCTTTCAAGTTCAATAACGGAATTGGGGATAGTAACGTTTGTTAATCGATTTAAAGAAAATGCGCTGTATCCAATATGGATTATTGAATTTGGAATTATTATATTTGTTAAGTCATTTAAAGAAAATGCGCCATTTCCAATATGAGTAACAGAGCTTGGAATGGTAACATTTGTTATAAACCTGCGTCTGGAAAAGGCAAAATGCCCGATATAAACCACAGGTAATCCGTTTATTTCTTCCGGTATGTTTATAATTGCATTTGTGCCTGTATAAAGTAAAATTTCAATATAATTGTTATCAATAATGCCGATATGAAAATCATTAAATACTGATGGTGTAATAACAAAAGCAGCCGCTCTTCTGCCGTTTTGATGGTATCTTGCATATATTGACACATAAAATGAATTTTGCGTAATATTTATATTTTGCGGCAATGTAATACTTCTCAAACGATTAAACATAAATGCGTTATTCTCGATATGGGTAACAGAGTCAGGAATAATTATGCTTGTTAGATCATTGAAAGAAAAAGCGTGTTCTCCAATATAAGTAACAGAACCGGGAATAATAACGCTTGTTAATTTATTGGAGGAAAACGCACTATAATAAATATGAGTAACAGTATTGGGAATGGTAACATTTATTATTTGTCGCTGACAAAAAGCAAATAAACCAATATAAACAACAGGTATGCCGTTTATATTATCCGGTATTATTACGTTTTTATCGCTTCCTGTGTATTCATGTATTGTAATTTGATTTTCGTTTACGCTATAAATAAAATCGCCTGTATTTTGTCCAAAAGCGGAAGAAATAATAAAAGAAGCAAGAAACAAAAATATAATATATTTTTTTACCATATATATAATGTATACAATGTTTAAACATCTGTCAATAAAATATTTTTTGCTGTGTATGCCTAAAATTTTAAAATCTTGATTGCCAATTGCATTACGATTAATTTTTTTTACTGTATTTGTAATGAAGTTCTGGAAGCAGCCATTGCTTTTAAGGCGTTCTCAAAATAGCTGTATACTTCATTTGCAATTCCCAGAAACTCTTCAACAAGTACATTGCTATCCAAGTAACAAGCATAAAGATAATCAACTAATGCAGAGTCAATCTCACAATAATTTAATATGGCATTCTTCATATTAATAATGTCATCTTGCCATACACCTGTATCTTCCAAAACCAAAGAGTATAATGCGCGAATTAATCTCTTAGAGTAACCTTTAATATATCCGGTTTTCATTGTGTTATCACAAGCATTGGAAAGCAAACAATGTATACGATTTACTTCCTCCTTAGTCTCCATATTCAAGTCTAAAATGAACTCCGGGGAAATAATTATCGGTGGTACTTTTTCACCAATGTCATGACCATATATGCAAACACAAATTATCTTAACCCAAAAACCCCACTCATTTGGTTTGCTTAATACATCGTCAATCGAGCAAATTGTTGTATCAATCTTAGTTACTACCGGATATTCTTCCAAAAGCCTGTCTTTAATGTTTGACAATCTTTCATAATCAATATCTTTGGGATTTGCACATACAATAGTAAAGTCTGCATCTGACTTAAAAGGTTTGGCAGTTCCTTTTGGAATCGAGCCACACATATAAATGCTATGAATCTTATTTTTAAATTCGATAAGTATATTATCTGTATACTTATCAACAAAATCCTTATATTCTCTTTGTATTACAATTCTATTTATTACTTTTTCTAATATTGTAATGTTATTTTTTGATTTTCCTTTCTTCACAATTTCTCCTTTATTTTTTTTATTTTATATTACAATAATTTTGAGATCAAGTTTAGGACAAATTGCACTTAATGTATGTTATACTCGTTTGCCATTACAGCAGCATTTTATATCTATGGATAAAATGATTCATAAAATTCACCCTCTCGTGGTATAACCCCTTCAAGGTTATTAGTTATGAACTTAAATGGTATTGATGTCATGCTGGCATTCCTTTGCGGAACACAAACAGCAAAATGCAAATGAGGAGCACTGGAAAATCCGGTATTACCGGAATAACCTATCAGTTGTCCGGCTTCTATAAATTGCCCAAGAGTAACTGCCACTCCATTATATCTAAAATGCACGTAATTACCGAATGTACCATCGGAATGATAAATTAATATATAATTACCATCATTTATAAACCGCCTGTCATTACCGCCAATATTAGAGTCTTGTTTAATTTCAACTACAATTCCATCCCTGGCTGCATGAATTGGTGTTCCTATAGGCATATCAAAATCTATAGCGTATTGACTTTCATCAAAATGCGAAAAAGTGCCATTTATCCCCTGCATAACCCTAAATCTTTCTCCTGGAGCAAATGGAAATAAATAAAGAAACGAGGTGTCAGGTGTTACATTAACAGGATCGCCAAGATTATAATAATATCTATAACTGAGGCTTGTTGCTTCTCTTCTGTTTATTGGATTTAGATCAAATAATTTATTACGAAAACTACGAGGTGGTATTACCGTCTCGTAGGGAATCTCCACAGTTGCCGACAAATTATCCAAAATTGAAAAAGTAATATTTATATAAATAGGGCAATAAGCCAAATTATCTGCAAACAATGAAAATGAATTATTTGAATTTCTTTCAGTGTATGTTCTAATGTTATCATCTGTAACGCCAAAAACAGATATTGTAACGAATAGTACAAAAGTAAATAAATATTTTTTCATTTCATCCCCCTAGTATTTATTTTGTATCTATTATTATGATAATGTCAATAGAGATACTACATTATTAAAGCATTGTTCGCAAATGGCGTATACCCTTTTGTAATGAGACGTTAGAGCGTATATTATAATTGATTTTAATATTTATATATAATTATTTAACGTCTTGTTCTTCCTCCATGCTGCCTGATAAATCCCTCAGGATCGCTTACAGCATGAAAAGCAGGTTTAGGGTTCAATTTCCAGTCAAAAAGATTTGGATTACCATTTGAAATCCAACTTGTATTGTCATCTAAACCCCAAAAAGTTACGCGAGTAATATGGGTTGAATACTCCTTGAAAAGCTGCATTAATCTTGCATAAAGAAGTCCTTGATTTATTGCATCTCTTTCAGACATATCTGTATCGTGTCCATATCTTTGAATCCCAATAAAATTACCTGGTATATCCAATTCAGAAATAGATATTTCAATACCTAAACTGGTTAGTTTGTCTAATGCATTACGCACATTATTAATATTTTGATTCAAATTCCATATATGAGTTTGAGTACCTACGCCTTCAATAAGATTACGAGTTCCGCCTGTTTCTCTTTTATATCGATCATTTATATCCTGAATCATCTTTCGTACAACCTCCGCTTTGTTCGGCTGTTCCTCAAGATTATTATCATTGTAATATAGCTTGATATTTGGATCAGCTGCACGAGCGGCACGGAACGCAAGTTCAATATAATCAGCGCCTAATTTTTCAAACCACATATTTCTAGGACTCCAAATATTTGTTCGATTTTGTGAATCATTTAAACAGTTTCTCCAATCCCCCCGAACATCACGAGCGGTAAGTCCATCCCTGACCGCTTCGTTCACAACTTCCCATGTATTAATCCTTCCTCTGAAATGACGAAAAACTGTTGTTATATAGTCATTCATGTTCTGTATAATCTCATCTCTTGTTCCTTCAAAAAACCAATTTGGCGGAGGCTCCATGTGCCAAACCAAAACATGACCATATACCTGTATATTATTTCCAATATAATGATTTATTAAATTATCAGCATCAGAAAATCTATATTCTCCGCCTTTTGTTAAAGGAGCCAAATAGCTTGAAGTAAGAATTGCTCCTGGAGAAACAATATTGAAGTGATGGTTAAGAAGATCAAAATGTCTTCCTGAATTATATCTTCCATCCCAATCTATAATGTTTCCTATAAGAAAATCATTGGCATATATATCTTTGAGAGGAGTCAAAGAAAGATCAGGCGTATAATTTATTCCTTCTGTAATTGTTACAGTAGGATTGGCGATATAAAAAATTGTATTCTCTGGATGTCCATATTTATTTAAACTAAGAGCAGCATTGCTTTGCGTAGGAGTTACAATGATTCTACCTCTCATATTATTCCATTGACCGGTTGTTGCGCTTGAAAGCATAGAAACACGGGGATAATTTGGATGATCAGTTGCGTTCCACAGAAGCGTATTTGTTGATCCTTCAAGCCATACATCAGCAGAAAACTCAATTGCTATTGTTTTCCCCCTGTATTGAGCCAGAGAATAATTAGCTATGAACCAATTGGTTTTTGCTCTTTCAATTTTTAATACATTATTCCTGCCCTGAAATCTGTTTAAAATTTCAAATGAACCAGGGTCTGCTGTAAAACCGTTTACATTATTTACCGGACTCTGCTGTGACAGAAAAAGCAACGGCGCAATTAATAATGTTGAGAGTATAATTATTATTTTTTTCATTTTTTTTCTCCTTAAGAAGTTTTTTCTGTGTAATTATACAATATTAAGAAGAAAAAATAAAATCACGTATTTACCTGATTTTTATACAATTTATACCTGATTTTTATTTATTTTTAAAAGCTCAAATTTTGTAAAAGTTATAGTTGGTTGGTCAACAGTATAAGGATGTGTTCCTATACTGACCAAATTTGCATTGGGATCTGTACTGCTTGCGGTATTTGTTGCAATTATTGTTACATTGCCTTTATACTTGATATTTTTTTTAATATCTCCTTTTAAATGTATATTCGGAGAAAGCGGCACCCATCCTTTGGTCATATCTTGAAATGCGATAAATAATACCCCTAAATCAATATTTGATAAAAAAGAATAGGATAAAATAAAAGTGTCTCCGGCTGTAATTTTATAATTTTTATTTTTAAACGGATAAACTTCTAAATAATAATTTATTGGAGCATTATCAGCAAGCATTATTTTTAAAGGCTTTTTAGCGGAAGCTATAGAAGAAATATAATTTGAAGAAATATTTTGATACTCTAAAGAAGAATTATATTTTACAAGAAGTTCCTGAATATTTTTTACGCCAAGTTTGCGGTATATTCTTGTTCTATGTGTATCAACTGTATGGTAACTTAAATTAAGCCTTTCGGCAATATCCTTTAAAGGAACACCTTCTAGCATAATATTTAAAACTTCTTGTTCACGTTTGGTTATTTTTTCATGCATTAGAAATATTTTAATATGTTTTTATGAACATAACAAGTCCTTAATCTATTGTTTAATTATTATATAGATGAAATTTATATCTTTACTCTAATGTCGCATAACTATTAATTACTTGAAAGAATGAGTGTAAAAAATACAATATATTATTATTAAATAATTTAACATATAAGAATTATTACACTTACTCTTATAAATAAATCCTTTAGGTATACGCAGCAATTAACTACATGCGAAGCTTTTCATGCAGCAATTCCTTGAATTTTATCGCAGACTTGTTATTCGGTTCAAGAGCTAAAGAATTTTCGCAATCGGCAAGTCCTTGGGGATAGTCGCCGATGTGATAATATGCCTGACCTCTTCTAAAAAGGCAGAAGGATTGATAAGGGTTTATTGTAAGAGACAGGGTATAGTCGTCAATTGCCTGAGAGTATTCTTTTAATACTGAATATACAACGCCGCGGTAGTAGGCGGCTTTATAGGATTTGTCATCAAGGGAAAGGGAAGTGGAGAAGTCGCTTATCGCTTCGTTGTATTGGGAGCATGCGAAATTCGCCATTCCCCGGTGTTTGTAAATAATCGAACAAATAAGGTCAGCGGGTTTTAACTCAATTATTTTTGTATATTGATTTATCGCTTCGTTAAAACGGTTTTGGTTATGTGCAGAAAGCGCGCTTACCAAAAGATCGTCTATTGAAACATGGTTGTCCGATACCGGATGAGCGTCAATTTGGGGAAGCAGGTTTTCTTTTTCCTGCGAACGGACATCATTGCCGGTAAACAAAATTTCGTCTGTAGATTCTTCGATCTTTTGAAAAAAGCTTCCGCGTCTTTTTTCCATTTCCTTGCTGTATTTTCTTTGGTAGCTTCTGATTTCCTGAAAAATAATGTCTGCAAGCGAGAGGGAAGCGTTAACCGCCGCAAGTTTTCGTTTCATCGGATCGTCAAAAGGACTGAATTCGGCTTTGTAAACAAGTTCGTGTTCAACTTCCGCCCACGCATCCTGCAAAATAGTGCGTATTTGAATTTCCGCAATATCGGTTCCGGGGTATCCGTGTTCTTCGATTAACGAAGGCGGTATTGTGATTAAGAGATGAGTGGACTCATAGCCGAATTCCTTGAATGTAAAATGCCCTTTTATTTCGCGTTCTATCACATTGAAATTCCTGCTTATTAACGATTCTGCAACAGAGAGATCTTCGATAAAAGGGCAGATGATTCTGACCCCCATAAGGTCTGTTATTCTGGGATTGTCCACCCCTGTTTTTAAAAACCTGATATACTTGGAAAAATAACTCTCAAAGTTTTTAATTCTGCCGCTTATTACGGGATTGGAATCAAGTTCTATAAGGATGCTTTCAACCTGTTCTTTAAGTTCATTGACAACAGCTTGCCTGGAATCGGCGTATTTTTCGTATTCATTCCTTAAAAAATTCTGCTGCGGAGGAGAAGCTGTACTTTTAGGTTTTTTGTTTTCCATAATATTCATAAAAAAAGCCGTCTGAAAATCCAACGATCTCCAGACAGCTCCTTGCTTTTAACGATATTCCGGCACACAAGCGCCGGAATTCTCATATATCACTATTATTCGTCAGCGTTCTGATTCTGGCGTGAAGCATCTCTGAAAGGAGCTTCGGTAGCCTGTCTCTGCTGTTCGAGATAGCGGAGAACTTGATTCTGTCCAAAGCGCGCCATTTCCCATGTTTTGCGGGCTTCTTCGCGTGTCTGGATGATGCTCCATACAGCTTCATCGTTGATGTCGCGATCTGCATCAAGAACAGCTCTGTCATAGATGATCTGAACATCCCTGAAGTATGTTACAAAGTCACCGCCGATATTGGCTGCATCGCGCTGGATAAGGAATCCGGCAAACTTGATGAAAGGCGTGTTAAACGGATAGAGAGGAACGATTCTAAGATCGCGGTTTCTCACTTCCTGCATGTACTGAGGGTTTCTCCATACAAGTTCTCCCCAGCCGTCGAAATTAAGATATCCCATGAATATGGTTCTTTCGTTGCCAAGGCCGTCAACAAGAATTGCCGAAAGACCGTGAGGGAAGTTAAGACCGTATACGCGAACCTGAACTTCGCGGATAACACCGACATTCTTGATAACGCCGAATGCCGCAGCGCCTTCTTCCTGTGACTCAAAACGGCTTCTCATGCTGGTGATGCCATCGCCTTCCATAGGACTGATAGTACCATCTTCGCTTACCGTCGAGTTTTCGTAGGCAGGAATATCAAAAGGCGGTTTAATCAACGCCCATGAATTGAATGGTTCAATCGGGAAACGAACTCTTACGCCCATTACTGTACCATGTTCCCTGGAAGCTGCCGGTTTGGTAAAGCTAAGGGATACATTGTCAACAAATCTGGAGGACGAAGCAAGAAGTACTTCCCAGTTTTGGATAGCAAGAGAGGACATCATAAATCTTCTCTGCTGGGGGGTGAAACTGGCGCCTGCTGCACTGGAAAAATCCATCAATGTCTGACGGTTTTGATTGGGTGCATCGTTGGTGTCACTTTCGCTTACCCTGACATTAATATCCGCAGTGAGACGAGCGAAGTCTATAAGAACTCCTTCATCGGCAAACAACGGAACCGCAAGCATCGCAATTACGACTAGAATGAGCAACTTTTTCATGTAAAGCTCCTTTAAAAACACTTCTTAAAAATAATTTTCTTATCTTACATTTTATAAAATTTAAAATGTTTTGTCAACGGCAAAACATTAAATTCCCAAATTTTATGGTTTTTCCGAAAATTCGGGAAAACCCGTCAAATTTCCCTTACAGGAAATTATCTGTAAAGATAGCCGTTCCTTCTATGAAAAAACGCACATCCTTAACATACGAAAAGTTCCTCATTATACCGGCATGGAAAGTCCGAAAGTTGTCAATCGTCTTTCCGCCCTCGACAGGAGGCATGGCGGATTCCGACGACAAGTCGATATAAACCACACCCTCCCTGTATAACAGGGACCTAAGCTTTGTTCCCCTTGTTACAATGGGAAGCAGCTCCGGGGATACGGGCCCGGAAAGAGCCTCTTGCACATATCGGATAATATCGTCTTCCCTGGATTGGGCGTGTTTTACCATCCGGTCTTCTACGGCAATTACCCCGTCCTTTATAGTATAGAACACTAAAGTCCTTCTTGCAAGCCCCAACGAGAAAAAATCGACCAATGCAACTACCAAAAGCACACTGATCAGAAGAAGGCAGCGTTTTACGGGGGAACCCAAAAAATCGGCAAAGGGTTTGAAAATACTGTTTATAAAGGCACTCATTATCGTTCTCGTTCAAATATTCCAATGAAATTGTTTATCCCATTGTACAATGAAGCGGTAAGTCTTTGCAAGCCCTCTTCGCCGGTCATTAGAACGGCATCCTGCCTGTTGGATACAAAGCCAAGTTCGACAAGAACTGCGGGCATGCGGCTGTTTCTTACGACAAACCAATCGTTGGCTTTGCGTCCTCTGGAAGGGAGGGTATTGCCGAAAACGCCCTGAAAGCCCTGAAGAATGGAGTCGGCCAAAAGGATGCTTTCGGAGGTGAATTCCTGATTGAGCATTCTGTTTAAAATGGCGTTAATGTCGGGGGAATAGCTGCTGCGGGAAGTGTCCAATAAGGACCTTGGCTGACCGCTCGATGTTATATGCCATACTTCGTAACCCCTTGCGTTGGTGTTCAATGCCGCATTTGCATGAATCGATATGAAGATGATGGATTCGTTGTCCCTTACGGTTACCGCATTTGCCATATCCGAACGGTAATCCAGGGTGCGGGTAACATCGGAATCCCTGGTCATTAAAATCCGTTTGTCGGGGTATCTTTGGATCAGCTGATCGCGAAGACGCAGGGCGACATTGAGGACGATGTCTTTTTCGCGGACTTGGGTGTTTTTGCCGTTAACTGAAATGTTACCGACGGCGCCCGGGTCTCTGCCGCCATGCCCCGGATCGATGATAATGACGGCAACGCGGAAACGGGACATGTCGTTTTCGCGAAGACGCGAAAAAGTGCCGGTCAGGGTGGAGACAAAACTTTCGGGAAAAACGAGTCTTCCGTTGTCGTTGTACGGGAGAGCGACATTGAAAAGCTCGCGGTTATTGAACATCAAAAAGCCGGTTTCGCCTTCGCGCCTTGCCACCGAAAACGCGCCGTAATGATCGCCTATGGTAAAGACACCGTCCCTGAAAAGCGGATCCCATCGGAACTGCACGGTTTGATTCATGGAGACTCTTGAAAGCGAATTTATGGTTTCATCCAGAGTGAGAGCATGCAAACTAAAAATAAGAAATAAGAAATAGGAAATAAGGAATAATGGTTTTTTATTGATGATTTTCCTTATTGTCAATTTTTGCTCCCAATGAATCGATATAATAGACCGCGCCTTGATAACCGCCGCGAATCAGGGCTTCCCAGAAGGATTTGCCCAGTCTTACTGTATTTTCGGCATTTTCGCAGGGATCACTAAGAGTTTCACACGGAGCCGCAGAGGCACAGAGGAAACGTACGGCTTCCAGGGATTCCTTGACAGTTCTACCCATGTAATCGGTCAACCCCGAATTCTCAAATTCAGGGAAGGGAGTAAAAATTTCAAAATTATCTTTCGGAAGCTGCGACAGGGCTTCATGGAGCTCTTTTGTAAGCTCGAAGGCGTTTGGCGGGAATTTTAAATTTTCTTCGTGTCCTCCGTGCCTCCTCCGAACCTGCGGTTCGATGTCTGCGTGAAGTTCTTCAGCGAGAAATTTTCTTGTCTCCAAATCCGAAGGATCGAGTCTTATAAGTATTGCGCGGGCAGCATCTTCTGCCGCTTTAATAGCTGTTTCCCTGTCGGGAGCCGAGGCGATAATATTTCCGCATTTGGAAACATTGTTCTCGGGAAACGATACCTTGTCGCCTTCCTTAATGCGCATAAAAACATCGTTAATATAATTTGTATTTTTTTCATTCTTGTTCTTTATTTCTCTATTTCTTATTTCTTTTACTGTTCCCGGTATCGAGATAAACGCTCTTTCCGCGCATGTCCATTTTTTAATCGGTACAAGTCCCTCAGGCTCTTTTCCCATTGCGGCAAGGATTGCGCCTTTTATGGGAAGAGCGCCCGATGAATAGGGGTATGTCCAGCCCGACATGTAACCGCCCGAAAGCCGAGCGGCAATTTCGCCAATCATTGGTCCTTTTGCCGTCATTTTGATATCGCCTTTTGCGGCTCCTATGTTGTCTTTTCCTGCAAGGCCGAGAGAATGAATGCCTGCGCAAAAAGTGTCGAGCATTGCGCATTTCATTTCTTCATTTATGACGGTCGGCATTGTGTGGCCCATTTCGATAAAATATGGAGGGAAAAAAATGTGTCTGTCCGCGATGCCGCAGATTGTAATTTCGCCTTTGTACACAATTGCGTCAACCGAAAATTCGGGGCCGTCCATGAAATTTTCCACGATTGCGCGTCCCGAGCGTGAAAACCCGATTGCAGTTTTTGCCGCATCGGGAAACTCGCCGATATTGTCAACGCGGCGGCAGCCCCTGCTTCCCATGTTATCGACAGGCTTGATAACCAGAGGGAAGGATAGTAGATTAGCTTCTAAAAAACGTTTTACTCCTTGTTCTCCGTGCTCTCTGTGGTTAAATTCTTCCTGAGAAATTGTAAAAAAATCCGGCGAGGGTAAAGCTGCTTTCTTGAAACATTCGCGCATGCGCGATTTGTCTGAAGCGTTTAGAGCCGCTTCGTAAGGAATGCCCGGAAGACCCAGTTTTTCTGCCGTCCAGGCAACGCTTGCAGAAAAATCCGTTCCCGCTGTCATTATTCCCAAACGGTTATATGAGCTTTGAATTGAACGCGCAAATGTTTCGATGCCTTCCTTGTCTTTCAAATCGATTTGCTCGAATTTATCAGCCAAATGAACGCAGGGAGCGGCAGAGTTGCCGTCAAGCGCGATTGTATAATAGCCAAGCTCTTTTGCAATATTGATTGCAGGCCCCTGCATGACACCTGCGCCAAGGATGATGATTGTTTCTTTCATGGAAATTAATGGGATGCCGCTGCAACAGGAGTCTTATTTTGCTTAACTCTGCTGCCTGCAGATTTGAACAATTTTTTCGGTGTTGGTGAAATACAGTCATTATCAAAATTTTTCATTTCATTTTCGTCAATTACACCAAGTTTAAAAAGGTTCTGCGCCGATTGATGGCAGACTTTTAAGGCTTCGCTTTCATAATTCTTTTTCATTAATCGGTTCTCCTATATCTCTATAATTTCGCCAATTTCCACTGCCTTGGCAATCTGTTCATCTGTCATTAAAAAATATGCTTTAGAAACCCGTTTAAAGTTTCTTAGCTCTTTTTCACTGATATTTGAAAGTAAAGACTTTGGATAAGCATAGTAAAAGAAGGTTTTATTTTCACTTTTATAAAACACAATGACTCGGTACCCTCCCGATTTGCCTTTTCCGCTACGGGCAAGACGAATTTTATAAACATTACCGCCTAAGTCTGCATTTGCCAAGTCTTGCTCAAGTATATCATTAACTAAAGCTTTAAGACTAGCATCCGTTATACCTTTTTTTGCGGAAAATTTGGCAAACCATGAGCTTTTGAATACCCGCATCTCTTGATATTCTCATAAATTAATGTTTTTTACAATAACTTCGATAGGTTAAAGCAGTTTCGTGAAAATCCATGTTTTCTATATCAGTATTTTTTTATTTCGTCAAAAGCGGTTTGAATTTCGTTTGATACAGAATCAATCAGGTTTTTTTGCATTGATTCCAATTGCCTGGTACGCGCCGATTTTACCGATTTTGAGGTCTCGTTAAAAAATAACTGGTAAGGTTCAATCTGAAGCGCGTCCGCAATTTTTCCGATAAAAGCGAATGAGGGACTTCTGTTTCCGGTTTCAAGTTGCCTTATATAGGAATGTGCTGTTTTACATTTTTCCGCCAGTCTATCCTGAGTAAGACCTTTAATCTTAC
>Ga0209755_10004880_pt1 | contig 15559 bp, 12 predicted proteins | sample TergutCo191P1_FD_187301 | JGI IMG/M metagenome (GOLD analysis project Ga0209755, IMG submission 187301) | Cornitermes sp. P1 segment gut microbial communities from Petit-Saut dam, French Guiana - Co191P1 (SPAdes) (version 2) | ecosystem: Host-associated > Arthropoda: Insects > Digestive system... | reverse complement strand
GTTTTGCTGTTGATAACATCTAGTACTCATACTGACTCTGTGACTTCGTCTTGTGCTACTTGGACTTTGCTGAGCACTTTGAGATATTATAGTGGCTTCAGAGGAAACAAGGTACTGATGATAAGTGGAAACATGTCATATTAACAGTTCCTCAGAAAAAAAGCTTGAAAGTGGCAAAACCCAAAGTGTGGATATGGCTTCATAAAATATATAGGATGGCCAGCTGTTTATGAGAGAAACAAAAGGATCAGTTACAATCATGAATGGCATCAAAAGTTTGTAGGTTGTTTCCAAGTGACATTGAAACAGCTTAAATTAGCTAGTGGCGAATCCTAATCCAGAGGACATTTCTAGCAGAATGGTACAAAGTACATTCCACTGAATTAAATTGAATCAAATTGAATTTATTTGCATTTTATGAATCCAAAACACGTTAATACCTTGGACATAGAACAAATCAGGAAAATATTATGTACCTACAGTAGCAGGTGGTACAGTACAACTGATTAAGCTTATCTTATCATTCGGTATTCGTATTAAAGTATTCTGCAGAGTAAAAGGAGTAAGCATATAAATATTTCTTTAGGGCTGATTGAAATTATTTACAGTTATCACTTAAATTTTTGGTAATTTGTAGTGGGAGACTCTTCAATAATTTTATGCCATTGCCTGAACTACTTTTTGAAGGATGGTGAAAGTTACAATTTTTTCTAGTATTTATATGATGGATGTCAGTATTTAATTTAAATTTATTTCTGTTGTTACCAAAAATAAGAGAAGTGATGGTATATATTGGGATTGAAAAGGCAGTATTTTTAGATTCTTAAATAAATATCTACATGTATCTCTATTTTTGCATCTTGTACTAATTATAGTTATATTCTTTAATATTTTAAAAATTTTTGCAATATATGAACAGTAGTCTTCTTTCTTTTGGGTGATTCCCCAGCATCTGAATTTTAAATGCTGTCTGTTCCATCTTCATAGGCAGTGTAAGCTTACACCACCTCACCTATGAAGATGGAACAGACAGAGTGTTCTGAAACGTTGGCATGTGAAATTCGGACGCCAAAAGAAAGAATACAACATTCAGAACACAGCAAATGTTTGAAATCAAGAATATGAATGGTTCCCCCAAAATATTAATCTATAGTTCATAATGAAATGCAAATAGGCACAGTAAACCATCTTCAGTATTTACTGTGACATAAAGGGCTTAACTGATCTCATTGCATGGCAAGCTGCACTTAATTTGTGTGTAATTTGTTCAATATGAGTTTTCCAAAACAGTGTACTGTCTACATATATTCCAAGAAAGTTTATATCATGAACTTTATAAATTAATTTGTTAACATATCTTATTTCCAGATCAATTTCAGGACTATTTTGAGTTTTAAATTTCATGAAATGGGGTTTTTCAAAATTCAGTGAGAGTCTATTGGCTTTGAACCATTTATTTAAGTATTCAAATTCTTTTTTTTTTTTTTTTTTGTCATTTTTAGAGCCTTTGAAATTAGAATTGGTAACTGTAATATGAGTATCTTCTGTAAAATAAAATTGATTTAAATTTTCCATTAATGGGTTTTGATAAATCATTTATGTAAAGAAGAAAAAGTAAAGGACCCTCAATTGACCCTTGTGGGACATGGGACACTTGTGTAGTATAACTTCCCAGTCTGAAGATGTGTTATGATTGAAATTATTATTATTTATCTCCACCCTTTGATACCTATTCCTATAGTATGACTTGATCCATTATGAAGCTTTGCCAATTATTCCATAAAAATTAAATTTGGACAGTAACGTTTCATTTTTAACAAAATCAGAGATTTTTGCTAAATAACAGAAAATCCCTCCTTCAGTTAATTTTTCATTAAGAGCACTTGCGATTTTGTTAATTAATGAATAGTTTGCTTTTTCAGTTGTTGGATTGTTCCTAGATCCAAATTGTTTTTCAACTAATATGTTGGTATCATTTACATGTCTGAGTAGTCTGTTGTACATAACCTTTTCAAAGACTTTTGAAAATGAAGTCAGTAGAAATACTGGTCTGTAGTTAGAAATGGAATTCCTCTCACCTTGTTTATAATGGTTTCACCATGGATTATTTCAAGTGTTGAGGAAAAATTTGTGATGTTCAAGGCATTACATATATGATTTAAAGGTGAACTAATATAAACTGAGCTTATTTTAAGTAAATTAGTAGGGATTTCATCATATTGATATGTATCGTACGTTTAAGGAATTTAATAATGTTTTTCATTTCCTGTGTTGTAGATTTTGGAACGGAGTTGCATTCAACAAATAATATGTTCGCATATATTTATTATTATTATCATAATCATCATTACCGTCACCATCATCAACACATTTTTTCTCAACCATTGAGAGGAAATATTCATTAAATGCATTTGTGATAGTATGAGACACAACTAAGTTTCACATTGTACAGAATCATCAAAATTTTTACTAGAAATTGTGACACTGTTGTCATCAGCGAATATTATGGGTTCTGGTAAGGAATTAATTCTCACGGAAAGGTAACATACATATATTATGTACAGTAAGGGCCCTGGAATTGACTCTTTGGTTATTCCATATTTTAATATTACCTTAGTCGGGGAAAAAGCTCTGTGTTTGTTTCAGCTTGCTGTTTTGTTCTGTTAAATAGGACCTGAATTAACTTGTATGTTCTCTTTGAATGGCATAGAAGTGTAATTCAGCTAAAAAAATGTTATGATACACATAAAAACCTTTGTCAAATCATATATAATTCTTCCAACAATTCTTGATTTCAAACTTTTGCTGTGTTCTGAATGTTGTATGTTTTCTTCTGGGTTATTGCCCGGCATCTCAATTTTATGTGCCGACATTTTGGAACGCTCTGTCTGTTCCATCTTCTTAGGCAGGTAGGTAGTTTGATCCATCTAATAAATTTGCTCCTTTGGGGCACAATCCCAAGAATACATGCCACTGATGAAGCCATTGCAGATTTGTTCCATTTGTCTGAAGACAACCTATATCATTATTGTGGTGATTAGTGAACTCCCTGATGACCTAACAGCGAAAATATGTTGCACCACACTCTTGGAATATGATATGCAGTTTGTTGATCACACTTCTGTTAAGTTTGCCTTGTACAGATTCATGCCACCCAAGATAACTGTATTACTTGAATGTACTTAGCAACTTCTCAACTGAGGGATCATCTGACACTCCACATTTCGACATTCCATTCCAAAGTTTTCATTCCTAAGGTTGAAGAGAATTTCTGGCCAGTTGTGCTGCTGTGTGCATTGGACCATAAAATCAAGGTTCAGTTATTTCTGTTTCCTGATGTTCACCTATGCTTTCTTTGGTTTTCCTGTGCCAAGTTGTTCACATCTGTAGATCTGAACTTGGCTTACCATCACATAGACTTAACTGAATAATCAAAACCACATTTAGCATTTGTGGTATGTTGGAACCTGTATATGAGTACACAGGATTTCCCTTTGTAATTGCTGCTGGAACCCAGGTGATCTTTTTGCTTTTGGATCAGTTTTTTTTTCTAAATAATGAACAGATTTGTAAGATTAAAGTTATGTTTCACTGCCTGGGTGATTTTATTATTTATAGTAACATTATGGAGAAACATGTTGAAGTTTTGTGCAAGGTGTTCAGAGGTTGCATAATGCTGGTCTCAGAGTTCATTCAGCAAAGATCAGGTTCACATCCAATCACCTCAGTTCCCTTAAAAATCCTCATTAGTTTTATCTGTCAACTGTGACACAGCCAAAGCCATCTGCAGTGTTCCCCCCTTCTCTGCACCCATGACATCATAGCAGTTGCTAGGTTTGTGAGGATGATAAATTTCTTCCATAATTTCATACCATGTTTGTTGGATCATGCTGTGTCAATGAACGCTCTTTGGGAAAAGCATGTTAAATTTGCTTGGGGCAACAAGAATCCTTCGATGACCTCAAATTGGCAATTGCCAACCTGCCTGTTCTTCCAGTGGCTGCTTTTCTTGCAAGTTTGTGCATCTACGCTTCTATGGCAGGCTGTGCTGTTCTTCTGCGGGACTTCAGCAGGGACTGGGGTGTTATGAAAAATTATGACAAAACTCACATGTACTGTATGTATATGTACTACAGTTTATTTCTGAGCAGCTTACAGTTCACACAGCTGACCACATATATGCTTGTGATTTATGTTGTATGAAGGTCAATATTGATGAGCTTCACAACAGAATATTAGACTTCTCTCTGCGACTAAACAATAACCACTTTTTACTGCATCATGGAAAATGTAGCAAGTGAACTGCACTTAACAATTTAATAATTCTGTCACTGTTTAAAGTTTAAAATTTAAGGTCATTTCCATAGCAGTTGATTTTATAAACAACTAATAAATGATTGTAATTTATATAATTTCAAGCCATGTTACTGAATTTGTGTACACTTCACTACTCACATTAAAGTTTTGCTAGAAAGAGTTCTTATTTAAAATAAGAATCCACTGCCTTCCTTTTATATTTTATACCACTCTTGTTAGATTTTGAGATAGCTATTGAAGTGTTATTGATCATTATCTTAGGAGACAATCAACAAGTGGAATGCTGTACAAAAGGAAAGCACAGAAGACATCTTAGGAAACCTATATACAAGGGACAGTCAAAACCAGCACCTCCCGTTTTTTAGATTATGCTATTTCCAAGCTGGACATGTGAAAGTTTCACAGAACTTCACTGCAGCATTGCTGAAGACATACTTATTTTTCAGTGTAGTCTCCATCTTAATCAATTGTCTTCTTCCACCTTTCAACAAGAGCATGTATTACATGTGGTGAAGGTGGCTGGCTGTCTTCTGCAGTCACTGGTTGATGTTATTCTGCAGTGCCTTGTCACTAGCATACTGGTGTCTCTGAAGCCTTTTTCTTTTTTCTCTCTCTCTTTCCCCTCCCAGAGGTTGTAGGGTTGATGCAGCAACACTTTCCATCAAAATTTTGTGGTGACCTGCTGGGATGAGAAAAGTGTTACTGTGAACTTCTTGCCTAGGGGCACAACAGAAACTCTGATGCTATATTGAAACACCAATAAGCCTGTATGCTCACCTTCTTTGAGTTCATCCCACTATGAATATGTCTAAGTGTTGCTGCAACCCTTAACAACACTAGGCTGCACAGCTGCACATAAGTGCACATGCCACAGAGGCTATCACAAATTTGGGATTGACAGTGTTGCCCCATCCACCTTTCAATCCTGATCTTGCACCATAAGATTGTCACCTGCTTGATCCTTTAAAAAACAACTACGAGAACAACATCATGCCGGTAATAATGCACTGCAGAATGCCATGCAAGGAAGAGAAAATAACTATTATGAGGTGGGAATACATATTCTTATTCAAAGACAGTTGACAAAGGTGGAGAATACATTGAAAAATAGCTAGTTTCAGCAATGTTGTAGTTTAATTCTGTGAAGTCTACATATGGCCACTCTGTATATTGCATGAAATAAAAAACTGGAGGCATTAACTTTCTGATTTTCCCATGTATTATTATAACAAAAAGAAAAATAGATTAATGGAACAAGAAGTTGAAGGGCACAGCCTCATCTGTTCTGTATGATTGTTTCCCAGTAAGGACTAGTGACTCAAGATTATGGTAGTGAAAAACTCAGACTTTTTTATTTCCTAGGTATCATTAAATTTGAAGAGCAAGCTATCCGAGAGAAATACATGTTTCACTTCAGACAGGACACAATAAAGAAAGTCTCCTCATAACATTCCATGCAGGCACAGAGGGGGAGTAGAGGTATAGCTGCTAATTCTTAACATCAGTGCTAGATTTGGGTAGTACCTGGCCCTGGCTGCCTTACCTCCAGGAAAGAGGCATCCATTTTACTGGAGGCTGGGTGGACCCCATAGCTGGACTGGACACGTGTGGAGAAGAGAAAATGTCTTGCCTCCACTGGGTTCGAACCCCAAACTTTCCAGTTTGTAGCAGGTTTCTGTACTGGCTATGCTGTCCAGGCCCCAGACAGAATAAGACAGTGAAAAATATTAAATTTTGTGTTTCTATTATAACCTATCTTATGTGTCTGTATGCATTAGTTGGATGCTCCTGCTTCCTTGCCTTGTTTTTTATTTGAGTGAGTTCTGCTTTCTGCATGTATATCTTTGAGACATGGATTTGCTTTAGAAATTTATCTTTACAAATAAAATAAAAAAATTATGAACAGGTAATATTTATTAATCTTAAGGTGATTCATCCTTTTTTTTTTATTTTATTTGAATATTTATTTTAAACACAGTCTTACACAACACATATACAAGATTTTTAAAGTAAGTTTTCATGACCAGCAACTACTTAACTGTGCCAATTTCAGGCTGTTTCTTACAGTAGTCCACAAGGAAGAGATCATTGAGAAATTTCTCTCCACCTTTTTTCAGTACCCATACAGCAGGTGAACCATAAGTAGGTGAACTGTATTGTGGAATTAGCTCTTTTTATTGCAGTTGATCAGCCTCAGAACTATGCCTGATTAGGTTGACTAACATTTAAAAAAGGACTTTTTTTGCTTTACTGAAAAAATCAGGATTTTGTTGCATTGTAGTTAAACTTTGTTAGGTCACCAGGACCAGCTGTTACAAATCAGAATGAATTAAACCCTACTATAAACCTCTATTTAAAAAACATAGTAGAGATCACAGTGGAGGTACCAAGCAAAACCAACATTCTGTATACCCATGCATCTACCAATATGCATCTCCTTCAGTTCTTTACCTGACTGCATATGACCACTGCAAGGTAAGAGAGATAGAGAGAGAGAATTTTAATTCCATACATTATAACTACATCTGCCATTAATTTATTTTATAATTATGGACAACACCTGCCAATTACATAGCCAGTGTTTGAAATGGGTAGAGGCCTCGACCCACCTGTGGTTTTGACAAAATAAATTTGTATTTAACTGCATAAAGGATTCATGCTGTATTACCAGTCACACATACCATAGATTGTTAATTTTAATTAATTTTGACTGTATTGTATTCAAATGGAAGACTTAATAGATGGATATACTAGTGTTATGTTTGATGGTTTATTTTCTCTGCTATGGTGTGGACAGCTAGCTTTAGTGGTTGTACAGCATGGTCACTTTACTGTGAACTGCCATTGGTTAGTTGGTAAGATCCGGATTTACCCAGTATATTCAAATAGTTTCCAGACTAACGACCACTTGACACTGCTGCTGCTAGTGTGCACTTCTCCCAAGTGTAGTTGGAGTTGAGTCTGCTGTACCATTTCTGCGTGGAATAAAGCTGCAGCGTGTGTAATTGCTGTGTGATATTTTGTTAATTATGAATGTCTTATTCCATTTGTGATTTTGGCATACCTGGAGAAAGTCAGATTTTTGTTTAAAATTGGGGAAAATGCTACAAAATCTTTTTAAATATAGCAAGTAACTTTTGAAGAGCAGATATTGGTAAGAACTGAAGTTCTTGATTGGTTTTTCTAAGTTCAAAAATGGTGTGACCACTGTTGAAGTTACCAAATGCCGAGGACATCCATTATAGCAAAATTGATTAAAATGTGGATTATGTGAAGCAGCTTGTTCTCAAAACCAGAAGACTCATTCTCCATGAAGTTGATAACATGTTGGGAATTCAATTTATCTCAGTTCAGAGCAGTTTTAAAGAGAATCTGAACATGCATTGAATTGTCACCCAATGTGTGTCACTCAGTGGGGAGCAAAAGAATTGTGTCAGCATGTGGCAGGACATTCAGGAGATGTCTGAAATAGACCTAGAATTACTTTCAAAGATAATCACAGGCGGTTAGACTTTGGTTTGTGTGTACAGCCCAGAAACCAAGAAAGAGTTTTGTCAGTGAGAGAGTCCATCTTCTCCATGTGTAAAATATAGAATTGGACTGTGAAAGCATATTCATTCCCATCCCCACATCCAACGTCCACCAAGTTGTGATTTGTGATTTACATAAGGAGAAACTGTAAACCAGTATTTCAGTGATACTGGAAAAGTGAGCAGCAAAAATGTCTTGAAATGTGGATTATGGGATTTTCTGTACCATGACATTGCACCCGCACACTGTGCTTACTGCATGCGCTTGTGTGAATTGCTTCTGTTCCACAACTTCTTTACACATCAGATATAGCATCATGTCACCTCTCTCTTCCCAAAACTTAAAGTGGCATTACTTATTAAGGGAAGGAGATTTAATGGTAACACTGTGATTCAAGCAAAATTGGTGTGTTCATTTTCAAGTTTCAGACACTCCACAGATTACTTTAAACTATGGCACAATCACTGGGCTCACTGTATAAAGTTCTAAAAAGTCTATTTTTTTTGTGGGACAAGAGACCAGCTTTACACTGCTACATGCGAATGTTATAATATCTGCAGACATTTTATGCAAAAATTTTAATGTCTTCAACAAGCCATCAGTGTTTTTATATATCCTTTATTCATCCTCAGTACCTCCCTGAAGATGATGAAGATAGATCAAAATTGCCTGATCAACATGAGCCTGATGGTGCCCGCAGACATCCAACTGGAAAGCAATCCAAACTGCGACTAAATGTTGAAAATATTCCTCCCACAGTTCCTCCATGCACAGTTACACTGGGATACCAACATCTACCTGAAGGAGGTAATATGGTTATCTGTATACTGTTGAACTGCCAGCATTTGGGCAGTTGAAAAAGTTGTAATTGAAAGACAGCAGAATTTGTGGTTTTAATTTAATTGTACTTAATCAGAAGTACTGTTAGAAGTTGTGTAATGTTAACACTGGGACCAGGATCCAAAGGTATCTAGCTACATGCCATGGACCTATACGACTCCTAACAATATTAGGTAATGTGAACTGCCAATTTAACTCTTACATAATTTCCAAAACTGCACACTTATTTCATTTTTCCTAGGTATAAATGTTTTTCTGAACACTTTGTTTTCAGACACGATTTTGTTTCCTTCCTCAAAATAAAGGAACACATCTCACTCCCATACAGAGCAGCTTAAAAAAATTGTTACTCTGTATATTCTAATATCTTTGTTTTGAAAAGAATATATGTAAAAAATTTTTATCTATATAATAGCATTTCCAGCATTCTTTTCCTAATTTCATCACACACACACACACACACACACACACACAGCTCATTTATATTTGTTAACATTGTTCCTAGATATTTAAATTTGTAAATAGTTAAAGTTATTTATTATACAGAGTCAGCAAAAATAAATCTGCCATACTTAGGAGAATGTTCCTTAGGTTCATTTACATTACTTTAAGGAAACATTAGTATATCAGAAATAATGATAATGATAATCTGTTTACATTAATTGATTACCAAATGCATGTTAAAGTGAGGAGTGATTTGTTCTTCCTTTAATTTTAACACTTGTACTTCTAATTAACAATTGAACAACAAGGATGTTAATTAAGTTAGAAAAAGTTGTAGTAGTGTCATAAGAATTATTCTTAGGGTTCCCTGTATTCTATATAGTATGTATGGCTTAGCTAATGCTCGAGGACAGACCTGTTCAACGTGCGTTTGACATATCTTGTTAAACAGATGTAGTACATTGAACAGCAATAAGCTCACATTTTTCTTGCATTTTCTCCATAAACCTTTAACTTTGGATATAGGTATGTTTGGTTATACTAATGTAATTTAATCCATTGCGTTTTCTGAAGCATCGCAGATTTCACATTGTACTTCATGTTTATATAATTCTTTTGCTAATTTTGATTTTATATCATCTATGTTTTATATTTTTTCTGTGTTTAATTCTAGATCATATTTGATATTGTCCTGTAAGATAATTTGTTTACTATGTATGGCATTTGTATTTCACCAAAATGAATGGCAGTTTTGTCTTCAATAACGCTGGATTCAGGACTGGCTACTTTGGTAATATGTATTTCAGGCTCAAATTTCACCAGCTGCATGAGTATTCTGTAGTTGTTGAAATAAGTTCTCCACCAGTCCCCCACTGCTGTTGGAATTTGCATGAAATTCACCATTCTCATCTTTTATGAACTGTACTACAGGCTGGTACATCCCTCCTTAATCAAAACTATGTCTTTAAACATATCCCTGCCCTTCTTTTTTCACTGTGTGTGTCCATCTCACTGACTTCTATCTCATACATATATTGTCTATATTCTCATTCAAACCTTCTCACTGATCTCACATTTTAAGTACATTTTGATCTTTTTCCTTCAGAAATTACCTAAACCTGGTTAAGACATCACTGCATAAAATGTTTTCCCACAGAATAAGTTGTTATAATGTAGTAAATAATATTCCCCTCTAATTAATATTTCCCTTTTAATATGTTCTCTGCTTAAAAGGTTTTCTTGCCTAAGAAGCATGAATATTTTTGGACACATCTACTTATCACCAATATAATATATGTCTGCATCAGAATTTTGGACAATTTAGAATTCATTCAGTTATCACAAACATACAATGCTGAAATAATGCCCTCAGTACATAAATATTGATCTCCAGGGTCTTTCCACAACAGAGCAGCATATCAATACAAATTCATGAAAACATGATGTAAATTAGATCATTTTCTCACCACAATGCCCTCTGTTTCCACCTCTGCCTTTCACACAGCATGCAGTGAATCATTATGGGTTCAGTGGAGTGCTTTTTGGCTGTGTCTTCCTTAAATATAGATCATCTGAAATATTCTGTATCCCAATTTGCATACTTTTTGTCTTAGTTCAACCTGCAGGGCCATTAATTACTGAACACGTGATTAGCAAGGCTGCTAGATCAGCAGCTGGAATAAAGCATAAGCTGCCATCATTAAAGAGAAGTTTAATAATATAAAAATGGTGGCTGTTGCTTAAAATTTTCTTCACAAAAATTGTTTAAGAACTGTGCATTTCTGTGTGAACTTTAAAATACGTGACACAGTACTTGGTCTGTTAGTGAATAGCTGAGCTGAAAAAATATGAAAACAGCAAAGTATTTAAGCAGAATCAGTATTTATGGAAAAGCAGCTCAACTGCATATCTCACATAAATCTTATTACTCTCAATAAGCTAGCATTAAATATGTTCCTCTGATTATGTCTTCTGTTTGTTGACCAAGGCTTGTTTTCTTAATTTTTTGGTTACAGATTAGTGTCATCACTTCCTGCCATTTCACTGTATGCTCAGTAACATTTGTTGTGGTTTCTACAGAACTGATCACTTTAATTTCTTATTTCTGTTTCAAGTACCCTTTGCTTTATCATTATCTCCAGTTGTGATCTAAAATTGCAACCCTACTTGAAGGATTAAGTATGTCGTATCATTAACAGGCTCCTTTTTTAACTGCCATTTCAAGACAGCACCTCAATAAAACACCATATTTGAAGTGCTGGTCCTTCTTTCTTCTCTTTTCATGCTGAAATATGTAATTTCCCTGTTCCTGCCTGTCATCAATAAGGTACGTGACCTTCTTTCTTCATACAAAGTCCAATTTGTAATGACTGCAGGCCCTCTACCCTATAGAAGCTCCAAACATATGAAGCATGTCAGTGTTTTGTATCTTTTATATTTATAATACTGGTTTGATTTACAGATCTGTTACATGAACCTCTTACAAATGGTGTAAATAATGGGAATGTGAGTCCGACACAGTCAAGCTCTAGTTCTCTCCATTCGCTTCCACGGGTGACAGCGACAGATGTGCACAATTGTGGACAGCTTGCAGTCACAGTTCCAGAGTTTCCAAGTATGGGTGCTGGCAGTGATGGACAGCACTCCCATCACTCTTCACCATCGCCCAGTCCATATTGTCAGTTTAAGAAAAATGTGCCAGAATACAGTAGTTTCAGAATCATGAAACAGAAGGTATCTATGCCTTTCAGAGAAAACAACTCTTAGTTTTATAAGCTGTTATCACATTCATGTGATAACAAGACTGATAAGGCATTTTTGACTACCTGCATGCTTGTAATGGTGTTCTTAGGCAATTAACTACATCTGATAGAGAAAAAATGTTTCCATAAGTTAGAGTTGTATTCCATATTGCCCCACATGTAAGGAGACCTCACTGAATTAAATCATCTTACCTTTCCGTTGTCTATACTTGCATGTGTTTGTGCACTTATATGCATGTGCATAAATTGTATCTGTGCGGCCTCTTGAAATTGCTGACCAGGCAGTCTGCAAACCTTTATGGTTCTTTTGAATCATTTATAGAATTAATAACGCAGGTCAGACAGTTAATGAAGCATGTATACTTGCCGTATACCTCATCACACTTTTGATTTCTTCACTGTAAATATGAGGCGTGATCAAAATGTATCTGGACTGAGTTCATTGCTGTAGTACCTTACATCACGTTGTGACAGGGTGTGTCTGAATTCTTTCCCACATGTCCTCAATCAGCAAGACCTCACTGCAGCCTTTCATAGTGATACAGTCATTACAAGTAAAGAGCAGTGTTTGTGTCACATGTTGTATTTGTCATGCCCAAGAGCACAGAACAATACCTGCATGTAAACTTCTGTGCAAAATTCAAGAAAACGGGAACCAAAAGTACAAAATGAATAAAACTGCCTTTCACGAGGAGGCCATGAGCTGTGCACAAGTTTGTGATTGGTTCAGCCTCCTTAAAAATGGGCACACTTCCATAGAAAGTGATGAGCATTCTGATACACTTCGTCAAGCACAAGTAATGAATTGATAGCATAATTGCATGATTTTGTGAGAGCAGATCAGACTATTAGGGAAGTAGCTGAATGACTAGGAATTTATTTTGGCTTATGCCAGGTGATTTTAACTAAAATATTTGGACATGGGATATAGTAGATATTGGTGAAGTTCATTCCATGCCTGCTGATAGCAGAGCAGAAGGAGCACCACCTTTCTGTAGTCTCTCATTTTCTTGATTGTGGAGAACCAGACGAAAATTTCTTTATGAACATTGTAGCTTGTGGTGAAACTTGGCTGTATTGTTATGACCCCGAAACTGAACATATCAGCACAAACATTTTTATCACCATGACCCAAAACAATGTGCCAAATTTGATGCAAGACAGAGATGATTCTAGTTCTTTTTCATTCAATAAGTTGTTATTCACCATGATTGTGCTGCACTAAACCTAATTGTACACCAGCAATTTTATTTGGAATTACTAGGATGGCTCTGTGATTCAGTTTACCATAAATGACTCCTCCAGAAAAGGGCACATTGGTGAGTGGCAGATTTATCACAACAACACACTCACAGAGTCAGTCAAACCACATTCCATGTGTGTCAAACCCCATACACCACTGACATGTTCCCCTGTGACTTTTTCGCCTTCCCCAAAATCAAGAACACCTTGAAGGGCAGTGTATTTGAAGACGTGGAAACAGTCAAATTTAACACAATGCAGCAACATCTCTAGATCCCCAAAACAGTATTAGAGGTACCTTCAGCAGTGGAAGGGCCTCTGGAGTGCATGTGTCCAAACAGAAAGGGTGTGCTTCCAACAGAATTAGTCTGTCATCAAGGTAAGTTTAATATTTTTTACAGCATCAGTCGAGATAATTTTTGATGGGGTCTCCTGTTTATACTGAAAATAACCAGCATAATGCCAATAATCTTTACAACATGCAGTCATAATTTTTTGCCATTTACCTGGCATTTGTGAATACCAGTTGAATTTCATGTGTTTGTGCTTGTGGGCTTTGTTGTTTCACTGTAGCTGGAATCTGATTTTAAGTGTTTTCTATGTACACACACACACACACACACACAGAATCAGGTTTGTGTATCAGCACATTAATTGTTCATTTACATATGTCCCCATTCTTAAATGCAAATACTAAAGTCTGGCCAGTTCATATGTACAGGAATTTATGGTGACTTACACAAAGACATAAATAAAATGAAGTATTAGGCAAGCATGCATATAAAGAGTTTGTTACAAACTGGTATATTTTATTAAGAGAATTGCCTGGTCTTATGTTGTACAGATGAAAAGGGGTTTTAAATTACGTCGTTTTAAATCCGAAGTCAGTGTACATGAAGAAAAGAGTGGAGTAATCACTGGGACACCAAGTACCACCACAGCACTTAGTATTGAACCTAGTGGAGGTGGAGAATCTGATGCAACTGAACTTCTTCAAATGGAAGGACTCCCCCATGCCATCTCACAGCCAAACATGCTTCAGATCAAACAGCCGTCCATTCATCTTAAACATAAAAGACCTTCAGGTGAGACATTTCATTCTGCTTCTGTAGCTAGTGTTTACATCCGTGCTTTTTGCACACTCTGCCAGTTTTCCCTGTAATATGTAAGTATTTTCATTGAACAGTGAAGGACCACAGTAAATAAAACATATAGGATTCTTATGTAATCTTTCATTAAGCACATCTTCCAATATTTTTTATGACCATAATTTTTTTGAATAAGGTCACCAAAATTCTTCTTTATCATAACTGAGATATGTTTACTTTCATGTATTATTTGGGAATGGCTGTATGTTACATCTGCAGTCCTTAATATTAGTCTTACACTAAGTGAATTTGCTGAATACTTATTGTAAAATATGACAGGAGAACAGTGGATGCAAATGAAATGACATTAGTCCTCATGGGTAAAATTTGTATGCAGTTTGACTAGCAGGAGTATAGTATGTATTTACATCTGGATTAGAAAGTGTTCACATGTCCTTCATTTCAGCCATATTTGTATCTTGCTGTGCAAATGTTCTGTCTCCTTCATTCATTAATTCAAACCAGTTTGGTAGAGGTATAAATCTTTTACATTCAATTACCTCACATCCCATAATCCTATATGATCTCAACAATTTTGAGGAACATAGGGATAAAGTTTCTTAAAAAACAAATAATTAGTTGATGCTTAATGTCTTCTGGGATGTAATGCTGCCTTATGAATTAGAAATTTACCACCATTTCAGGAGACTGCTAGATAACCACTGTATCAGAAGACTCTGCTACCTCCCATTTCCTTAAGCTGGAGGCAGCATCTTGCTCCAAAACAGTGGTAAATTTCTGTGGGAGTGCCCATCCTAGAGACAGTAATCTTAATACTCACTGCTCTTAGAACCTCATATCTCACAGTTTTTGGTTGGTTGGTTGGTTGGTTGATTGATCAATCAGTTGGTTGGTTGATGTTTTTGAAGTGGATTAAATTTCACTGATAATTGAAGTGTCAACATATGAAACAAATGAAGGCAAATGAAACTGTAAGAAATACTGTATTATTTGCATCTCATTTTCAGATATTGTAAAGGTTTGTATTTTGCCATCATGACATTATCTTATATTAAACCTTTGAGACCTGATTTAAGTGCCCAGTGGACTCTGGAATAGACATACTGTTTGAATGACTTCCCATTGCTTTGTATGTTCTTGGCCAACAACTTTAGTGGACACTCAGTTTTCTCAGTGTCACACTGCACCTCGATGGCCGACTTTCATCACAAGTTACTTGTGACATTTCAGTCACATTCAGAATGTATAAGACCTTAAAACAAGTCACCATTAAATCACTACCATGGGTTTAATAACTAATTTAAACCAGTGCCT
>Ga0209755_10004879_pt1 | contig 15560 bp, 8 predicted proteins | sample TergutCo191P1_FD_187301 | JGI IMG/M metagenome (GOLD analysis project Ga0209755, IMG submission 187301) | Cornitermes sp. P1 segment gut microbial communities from Petit-Saut dam, French Guiana - Co191P1 (SPAdes) (version 2) | ecosystem: Host-associated > Arthropoda: Insects > Digestive system >... | reverse complement strand
AAATGCAAACAGTATGACACATGAAGCAGGCAAAAAAACAGAAAACGCATTTGGATTATATGACATGCACGGAAATGTATGGGAATGGTGTTGGGACTGGTATGGAAGCTTACCAAGTACAAATGAAACGGATTATAAAGGAGCGGTTACTGGCTCTCGCCGAGTGGGGCGTGGCGGGGCTTGGAGCTATGCGGATTTTGACTCTCGTTCAGCCGGTCGGAGCAGCGCCGGTCCCGGCTACGGGTACAACAATATCGGCTTTCGGCTTGTCCGCCCCTGAGTTCGCGAACAGAAAGTTCGACGGCTAATTCCGGCGTAATGCCCGTACTACATCTCATAAAAACGTGGTAGAGAGATTTAATATAAAACTATATTGCACCTAACACGAGCTATGCCGTCACCCAATCTCCGTCCCAACGAACCCTTCGCCGCGAAGTATCTTTCCGAGGTTCTCCAAGTCTTTCCCGCCGGCGCAGATCACTTTTAAGCCAATTTTTTCGGAGTGGCGGCTGGCGACAGGATCGAAGGGGACATTTTTTCCGGGAGTCCATTCGTCGCCGACTATTGCGCGGAAATCTTTCCATGAAATTTTGTCGATTGGGCGGGCGTCCGGATTTGTTTTTGGGTCTGCTGTGTAAACTTTTTCGATATTGGAAAGGTTAATTACCATGTCGGCGCCGAATCTTTCGGCTAACAGGACAGCGTCGTAATCTGTGGAAAAGCCGGGTTTCCAGCCAGCCGCGACAAGCACGCGTCCTGTGAGGGGGTCTACCTCGCAAGGGTTTGTTACAACGTCCTGAGAGCACCATTCGCTCATGAGCGCCTTTACAAGCTGTGCGTTAAGCCGAGTTGCCATTATCCCTATCCAATCAGCTTCTTGTTTGTAAGCTTCCTCATTTTTAACATTATCTGTTATTTCACGATAAGCGCCCTGGTAACGCCGCGCGGGCGCGCCGCCGCCGACAACAAAAATAAAATGTCTGTTTGTGTCCGCTTCTAAAAATAAACGAATCAGGCAGACAAACTTTTTTAAGAATTCAACATCGACATCGTTAGGCGCAACAATCGATCCGCCTAAAGAAATAACTGTTACCATATACCAACTCCTTTAAATAAATTCTGCGGCGCTGTCAGGCGCATCGCTTAACGTAACCCGCTGTTATTGCATGTAAATACCGCTGATTGTAATATCGCCCCAAAGGCTTGAATAAGAATCAAGACCGCCGGACGCTTCTTCCCAAATATTTTGCAATGAATACGATTGAGTGTGAGAAACAAGCCTGCCGCGATTTTCCATCTGAGAAAGAAAAAGCTCTCCTCTTGAAAAAGCAATTCGCATATTATCAATGCTGCCGAAATAATAATTAAAATGATCCTGAATAAAATCATCCTGCGCCGGCAAATTATCGATTTTTACGGCTCCGGCGCCCATCACAATATCGACAGGCACCCAGCCGAAATCATTGATCCAAAATTCATTCCAATAGTGGCGGGAAGAGTTGCCCTGCCTGTCGATTAACACACCCGCGATTGGAATGCACGGAACTCTCGCCGCGCGCGCCATTGCTGTGAAAAGAAGCGCCGCAGTGTAGGTGTCGGCGTGTCTTTCATCCAAAGCCGCGGCAATCGAACTCGACTGCAGATCGTTATCAATCTCTATGTTTCTAATAATCCAATCGTAAATCAATTTTGCTCTTAGATAAACATTCTGCTCTCTGCCGATAACAGAGTTGACAGTCTGAATTATTTTTTGATTATTGCTCGGAATCAGATCAGAACTTTGAGTATGCATCGCGGAAACGGGATTCGTCTCCTGCCTGATTGAAAGCGGTCTCATTACAGTTTCTACCGTATAAACTTCTATACGAAATGATAAAGCGACTGACTGGTTCGCGCCCGGGAGAACATTTTCTATTTTGAAAAGACTCACGCCGCGGTGGTTATCAATAAAAGGTTCAATGCTGCGCGATATTAATGTAACATTTCTCTGCGAAGAAGAAGTAATCGGTTTTGGAATCCACAGATAAAGATTATTGGGTCTTGTCGCTTCATGCACCCTGATATCGACCGAGTAATTAACAGTGTAGCTCCGTTTATCTTTAAAAGTTTTATTTCCCGATTTGCCGTTTACATCAAAAAACACCGGCCTTGATCTTCCGTACGGAGTTCTTACTTCGATATTTCCGCTGACAGCGCCGTCAGGCAGACGGACATGAATTTCACGCGCGTTCCATGATTCATAACCGCCTTCAATATCCGATACTTCGATGAATTCCGGCTCTCTAACAACATACGGATTTACCGCTGAGGAATCAAAATCCCATGAAAAGAAAACGCCGGACGCTGCCTGCAGCGAATTTTCCCGTGAAGAGCCGAAATTATTTCCGCTGATCACAATAAGAGCGCCGGGCGCCGCCGACTGCGGATTTACGGAATTGATCCGCGGCTGAAGCCCCAGCTCTTCGCCTTCAACGGGACGGGGAACAATCGCCGAATTTGAGAACAGCACTCCGTTGCTTTTTTTTCCGTTCGCGTGAACATAGACGAGCCCTGACTCTCCCAGTTCGGGAACGCGGATTATAATTTTATCATTCTGCCACAAATGATACGATGAACTAGTCGGCGCGATACCGGCGATTGTAACATAAGCTTCATCACGCGTTTCGCCGAAATTGCTTCCTGTCAAAGTGATAACTTCGCCCATTCTGCCGATCTTCGGATCAATGGATGTAATTTCAGGTTTTTTTGAATCGCACGAAATCAGAATGAATAAAAAAAAGATTAATGGCGCGTAACTTTTTTTCGCTCTGAGCGGCTGTTGATTAAAACTTTTTATTTTCTTGCTAATTATCATTTTTTGGATCTGTTTCTGACGCATCTGTTTCTCTGTAGCGGTTTACTTTTAATAATATTTCGATTGAAGATGTAGATGATTCTCCCGATCTGCCGAGCGGATAGTAATAGATAGGCTCGTTAAATTCCATCGGGATTGTCTGCATTGATGTGTAATAATTAACGCTTTTATCGGGATTGGTAATATAAATCTGCACATGGGCAACCAGTACATTTTCGCTCTGACGGCGTAAAAAAGGAGTAAACTGCGCCGCTATCGCGACATTGGAACCTGCAAGCTGGATACTGACAGGAGTGCCTGGAATTGTTATTTTAGATTCTTTTGCGAGCTGAATTACTTTTTCTCCTTCAAGTACCCTTATATCAACATCTAAAACAACCTGCCTTCTTCCGCTCTGTCCGCCTTCTCTTCTCGGTCTGTCTCTGTCATTTGACACCTGCCGTTCCTGAGCGTCCAGAAAAATTCCTCCCGCTGTTAAAAAGCACATAACGCTGATAAGGAATAATGAAAGGCTAAATCGGTTCACTTTTGCTTATCTCCTTGAAAAATCGGCTGCTCTTACTATTTCAGGCTCTCCGGCTCTGAAAAAACTTTGCGCTTCAGGCAGTTGAAGAATAATTATATTCGTTCCGTTATTGGGAGGAGTTAAATATTGAAAAACGCCGCTCATGTCCGCCGCGGGAATTATGCCGGGCATTTCTTCGAATTCAGACGCGAGAATAAAATTCGTTTTGTCTGCGGTTTCCATTTGCATCGGGCTTCCAACACGAAGCCACAAAACAGCCAGCAGAATGATGATAACAGCCGCTGCCGCCGCCGCGGGCAATGGAATTGAAAGCTTTCTTCTCCATACACCATTACGCGGCTTGTTGTATTGCGGGGCAAAGCCGCTCTGCCTTGTTTCAAATTTTTCCCATACTCTTTCTTTTGCCTGTATCGGCGTTTCTTCGTTAACAAAAAGTTTGTGAAGCCGTTCAAAATTTTCAAGTTTTTCTTTACACGCGGAACATTGGGTAAAATGATTCTGCATTTTTTCTTTCCAAGGAGACGGAAGTTCTCCGTCAAGATAAATTGAAATCAACTGTTGATCAGGACACATACTCTTCCTCTCATTTATTTTCATTTTTATCAAGCTCATTTTCACTTACCTGTAAAAGCGCGGCTAACCGCTCTCTCGCTCTGAATACCCTTACCTTTACATTCCCCTCGCTAATGCCCAATGTTTTCCCTATTTCCTTATAATTCATCTCCGCGTATTCTTTCAAAATTAACACCATTCGTAAATTTTCAGGCAGTTTCTTTAATGCGATCTGCACTTCTTCGCTTGTCTCTTTTTTTACAAGTATCCCCTCTCCAGTTTCAACCTGCCTGTAATCTTCTTTAAACGCTTTCTGATACGCCCTTCGTTCCCTCTCTTTTCGCTTTGCGTAATTTAACGCCGCGTTTTTCACAACGCGAATCAGCCAGTATTTCGCCTCCTCCGGATTTGGGAAAACCATATTTTTTTCGTAAAGCCGGAAAAAACTATCCTGACAAAGATCCTCGGCAGCTTCGGCATTTCCTGTAACCCTGAAAGCTACCCTGAACAGAACCTGAAAAGTAGAATCGTAGAGACGCTTAAAATCGCGGTTTTTATCATGCAGGGACATCCGATCTGATCTTCGATCTTCAACCCCTGAATGACCTTCATTTGCGTCTTCTTCTGATGTTCCCTCTATATTTTTAAACAAGCTTTTTCCTCAATTGTTACATGATTTTCCATGTTGTTCCGCCAGGACTGTCTTCCAATAGTATACCACGATCTTTCAAACTTTGTCTTATATTATCTGCCGCCGCGAAATCTTTCGCTTTTTTCGCCTCAGCCCTTTTAACTATCAAAGCCTCAATTTCCTCCGCAAAATGTTCATTTATATTGAGTTTTTCGTCATTGCCGCCGCCCTTGAGCGCATCCTCAAGCTTAAGCCCCAAAACCTCATCCATATAAAAAACAGCATCGAGCGCCTCAGGCGAAGCCGGTCCGTCCTTCAATAATCTCCACAATTCCGCCAAAGCTCTGGGGGTATTTAGATCATCCTCAAGCGCCCGATCAAATGCTTCTATATAACCAATCAAATCCTTCCCAAAGAACGCCGCTCTCTGCTCATTGCTCATTGCTCTTTGTTCATTGTTCATTGCTCTTTGTTCTTTGTTCTCTGCTCTTTGTTCTCTGTTTTTTGCCAATCCCCGAATTTTGTCAATCAACGATTTCCGGGAATTTTTCGCCCCTTGCAAACTTTCGAACGAAAACTGAAGCTGGCTGCGGTAATGCCCGCTAAGAAGGAAATAGCGGTAATCAAGCGGATCGAAGCCTTCATCGATAAGGCTTTGCAGAGTGAGAAAACCGCCTGCCGATTTGGACATTTTACCCTTATCAATTACAAGAAATTCATTATGAAGCCAGTACGACACCCACGGCTTTTTCCCTGTCGCCGCCTCGCTCTGAGCGATTTCGTTTGTATGATGAATCGGGATATGATCGATCCCGCCCGCGTGAATATCAAATTGATCGCCAAGATACTTCATGCTCATCGCGGAACATTCAATGTGCCAGCCGGGATAGCCGCGCCCCCACGGGCTGTCCCACACAAGCGCCTGATTGGCGAATTTGCTTTTTGTAAACCATAGAACAAAATCACCGCGATTGCGCTTATTCTCATCTTGCTCGATTCTCGCAAATTCAGTTTGCGCTCCGGCTTTTAAATCATCAAGTTTAAGCAAAGCAAGATCACCGTAAGAAGGAAATTTCGCGATGTCGAAATAAAGATTGCCGCCCGCGAAATAAGTAAATCCGTTTTTTTCAATCTGTTTGATCAGATCGATCATTTCCGCGATATGCTCTGTCGCCTTGCAGACAACATTCGGGCGGATAATATTCATTCTGCCGGTATCATTAAAAAAAGCGTTGGTGTAAAAATCCGCGATTTCAAGAACGCTCTTCCCCCGCTCCTGTGCGCTCTTTACCATTTTATCATCACCGTCATCAGCGTCATCGGAAAGATGCCCAACATCAGTTATATTCATTACATGATTCACATCGAACCCGGCGTGGCGCAAAGAACGCACAAGCACATCATGATGCACATAAGCCCGCAAATTTCCGATATGAGCGTAATTATAAACCGTCGGCCCGCAGCCGTAAAAACCAACCTTTTCTTCTCTTAAAGGTTTAAAAAGCTGTTTATTTCTTCCTAAAGTGTTGTAAAAGGTGAAAGTCATGCTGATAGAGTAGGGAAAAATCTAAAAAAAATCAAGTGTACGATCAGTATATGTCGGCATGGAGAAGAATTTACCACGAACTCATACCTTCGGTATGCACACGAACAAGAGCGAACGAAGAGAGGAGAAGAATTTTACCACTAACCATACGAACCTTTACTTCGATATCCTTTATTCTTTCTCTAAATTATCTTACCTCGAAGTATAATAATTATTGAAGAAGAGAAAAATATATCAAACAAATTATTGAAACCCGGATATAAGGATGCAACAGCGCCATATACTGATTTTCTTGTGATTAAATTGGATAAGCAAGATATAGACACGGTAGAATTTAACTTGCTTAATCCAAGAGGATAAACAATCCAAAAAAAAATGAACTTTAGGATGTTTTATAAAGCTAAACTTTTAGGAACAGCTCTTATTTGCGTTCTCTGTTCATTGCTAATTGTTCGTGTACATACCGCAGGTATGAGTTCGTGGTAAAATTCCCCATCCCCTCTTCCCTCCCATTCCCTCTTTTTAAAAAAATCTTGAAGCTCAAGAAAAAATACCGAAGTAAAGGTTCGTTCTTCATTCGTGTGGTTCGTGGTAAAATCTTTGGAATTATTTCGAATTTTTTAATTGCCATTCCCTTATAAATTTGTTTATTTTTTTTCCATAATAAGTATATAATAAATAAAAATGTAATGTTTGTCACGTAGACAAAAAGGTTTTGCGGACAGATACTAATTGCATTTAAGGAGTAAATATGAAGAAAACGAACATGGCAATTTTTGCTGTACTATTGGCAGGATTGTTTTTTATGGGCTGTGAAGATGAAATAAAAAAAGACATTCCGATTCCGCCAGAGCCTGAAATTGAAGGGCTGCTTATTCTGCAAGCCTACGGTACAGGAGACGGCGGCGGCGCGGGGATAAGTCACAGTTTTGTGGAACTGTACAATACCGGTAATACGGCAATAGATTTGTCAGGTTATACCTTGTGGTTCGCGGCGGGAACCAGACCTGCTGCGGCAGGCGGTCCTATCGCGGAAAAAGACGGTACATGGAAACATATAGAACTGAGCGGACAAATTCCCGCAGGCGGTTCTTTCCTTATTTTGGGAGACAATGGAAATGCCGATACAGCATTCTGTGTTATCTCGGATACCGGAGATATGAACATCGAAGATTTTAATCTCAGTAACAGATCATTTAAAATTGCGCTGATTAAAGGAACAGTTGTTCTTACTGATGATATACAAAATCCGTTTGACATAGACGGAAACGGAAAAAAGGTTGAGGGATATATCGACATGGTAGGAGTGCGGAATGACGGCAATCATGCCACCAGACCCGATCAGATACTTGGCTTCGAAAAAGCCCCTGCCCGGAATTCCGCGTCCGAAGCTGTTCGCCGTAACAGCCTCATTGATACTGATAACAATCAGGGCTACAACGCGGATCAAGCGCCAAACGGTTCGGGAGATTTTACTTCAATCAGATACAACGGAATGAGCGCCGCTGATTTTGAACTTTTCAAGCCGCGGAACTCTTCTGCCGGCAAATGGGAACCGTTTCATCCGCTTAGCAGCGCGGCAATCGGCGGAGCCAATATTTCTGCCGGTGAATTAACAATAATGAATGGCATGTCTGTTACGCTGACAGCGCAGATTGCCCCGGCTAACGCGGATTTAGGCGGTATTACATATAAATGGCAGGTTACGGAGCAATCGCCTGCCGGAACTCTGACTTTTACAACAACAAATGCCTATGCATTCGAAATTACCGGAGCTGTAGATGGATCCGCTTTGGTAACGCTTACAGTCAGCGGCGGAAAAATACCAAGTCCGGGAATAACAGATTCGATAAATGTAATTGTAGCCTCAGCGCCGCACCCGTCAACAACAATACTCATACTGCAGGCCAATACTCATGGTAATGCCAATAGTCCTCTCGGATCAGGGTTTCCAAAATCAGCAGTTGAGTTGTACAACATGACCGATGCACCGATTAATCTTGATACAGGCAATTATTACCTGCATGTCGGCACCGCAGCCGCATGGACTCATGCCGTCAAATTGACAGGCACCATTCCGGCTAAGGCTTCATATTTGGTAGTGAGCGATACAGTAACAGTCAATGCTACACCTCGCGCGGAATTCCCAACAGCGGATCAATATGTTGATATTGAAGATATTGCCAATGATAATTTTAAAATAGCCGTTCTAAAGAACAGATCCGATGTGCTGACTGTTGCAAATCCCTTTACCGAATTAAGCATGACCGCTGACTATGTTGATATGTTCGGCGCGGGAACCGCGGCCGCTGAAGGCGCTGCCTTTAGTAATTCCGGCAGACCGAGGGTAGGCCGCCGCGCTTCACTGATTGATACCAACAATAATAACACTGACTTTGTGCTGGTTGATTACACCAATGCCGGTCAAACTGCCAATCCTATCGATTTAAACAAGGTCTGGCCAAGAAATACCGCAGACGGCGCATGGGATCCGATAGCCGGCACGCCAATTAAGTACCAAACTGATACAAGTACGCCGCCGGACAGCGTAAAAATCAGCGGAACCGGTGTTTCAGGCGGTGAATTAACGATAATGAATGGCTCATCTGCCACACTGTCGGCGCAGTTTGCCCCCGCCAACGCAGAGACAGAAGGTTTAACGTATACATGGCAGGTTACCGAGCAAACACCTGCCGGAACATTGACTTTCACCGCGGCAAATACTCCTACATTTTCTATAACCGGAGCTGTGGATGGAACCGCTAAGGTTACGCTTACAGTCAACGGCGAAAAATTACCAGCCGCGGGATTAAAAGATACGATAAACGTCACTGTCGCGTCAGCGCCGCTTCCTTCTACAACAATAATCATACTGCAGGCAAATACCTATGGTAATGACAATAGCCCTCTAGGATCAGGATTTCCAAGATCAGCAGTAGAGTTGTACAACCTGACTGATTTACCCATCAATCTTGATACCGGTAATTATTATCTGCATATCGGCACCGCCGCTGCATGGACTCATGCCGTCAAACTGACAGGCACTATTCCGGCAAAAGCTTCATATCTGGTGGTGAGCAATACAGGAATAGCCAATGCTACACCGCGCGCGGAATTCCCAACAGCAGATCAGAATGTTGATATTGGCGATATTAACAACAATAATTTCAAAGTAGCTATTCTAAGGAACAGAGCCGCCGTGCTCACTGTTGTCAATCCATTTACCGAATTAAGCATGACCGCTGACTATGTTGACATGTTCGGCGGGGGAAGCGCGGCTGCAGAAGGCACTGCCTTTAGCAATACAGGCAGGCCGAGGGTAGGCCGACGCGCTTCACTGACTGATACTAACAACAATAATGCGGACTTTGTTGCGGTTGATTACACTGATGCCGGTCAAACTGCCAATCCTATCGATTTAAACAAGGTCTGGCCTAGAAATGCCTCTGACGGCGCATGGGATCCGATAGCAGGCACACCGATTAAGTATTCGGATGATCCGGTAGATGAAGGAAAACTCCTGATTTTACAGGCTTACGGTACCGGAACCGGCGGCGGTTCGGGGATAAGCCATAGCTTTGTTGAACTGTACAATATTAGTGATGCGGCAATTGACCTGACAGGCTATTCCCTATGGTACGCTGAAGGAACCAGGCCTGCAGCCGCCGGCGATCCAATTGCGGTTAAAGACGGTGTATGGAAGCAGATAGCACTGAGCGGGCAAATACCCTCCGAGGGTTCATTCCTTGTTCTGGGAGATAATAATAATGCCGCGACAGCATCTCAGGTAATTACCTATACCGGCGATATAAACAACAACACTTTTAACCTCGGCAACAGGTCGTTTAAAGTTGCGCTGATTAAAGGAACAGCCGTTCTTACCGACGACATACAGAATCCGTTTGATACAGACGGAAATGGCAAAAAAATTGCGGGCTATATCGACATGGTAGGAGCGCGGAATGACGGCGCTGCCAACAGACCCGATCAGATACTGGGCTTTGAAAAAGCTCCGGCAAGGAATTCCGCGTCCGAAGCTGTGCGCCGTAACAGCCTTACCGATACCGATAACAATCAGGGCTACAACGCAGAGCAAGCGCCAACCGGTACAGGAGATTTTACTTCAATCAGATACAACGGGATGAGCGCTTCGGATTTTGAACTTTTCAAACCCCGGAGCGCATCTATGGGCAAGTGGAGCCCGTTTGCGCTGCCAAACAGCCTGGCAATCAGCGGAACCGGTGTTTCTGCTGGTGAATTGACAGTCAAGAACGGCGATACAGTTACACTGTCAGCGCAGTTATCACCGGCTAACGCAGAGACAGGCGGTCTAACGTATACGTGGCAGGTTACGGAGCAAACACCTGCCGGAACATTGACTTTTACTGCGGCAAATATTCCTGCGCTTGCCATAACAGGAGCTGTTGATGGAACCGCAAAAGTAACGCTTACAGTCAGCGGCGGTAAAATACCAGCCCCCGGATTAACAAGTTCGGTAGATGTTTCTGTCGCAACATCAAGCGGAACAGAAAGACTTCTGATATTGCAGGCAAACAGACGCGGAAATGATAATGGTCAGGCAGGCGGATTTCCCAGGACTCTTGTCGAACTATACAACAATACCAACTCTGCAATTAATTTAAGCACAGGTAATTATTATCTGCATTTCGGTAATGCTTCAAATTGGCTCAGTGTTATTAAGCTTGAGGGGACAGTTGGCGCAAAGCGTTCATTCCTTATTGTAAGCAACAATGCAACAGAAGTTAATCCAGGTTCTGCAGCTGTTGTTACTGCAGGTAAGTTAACAGAGGCAGGCAGGGCTGTCCTTCCTGCGGCTGATCAAACAGCGGATTTTTCTTTAGGTACTGCCAACAATTGGAAAGTCGCGCTTATGCGGAACCAAAGTACCCTGCTTACCGTTGCGAATCCCTTTGGTGATTCAAGCTTAACCGCGAACTATATTGACATGCTTGGTACCGGAAGCGCAAACGGCCGTGAGGGAGGTACTGCCGGAGCTGCCTCCTCGCAGCCGCAGGGTCCCCGCAGAAAGTCTTTAACCGACACTGATGTCAATTTTGATGACTTTACACAAGCTGATTACCGCGGTTTATGGACCACTGACGGCGGATTAGGTGATTCGCGCACTGCAAATGCGGATTTGTATAAATACTGGCCCAGAAATTCCAGCGCAGGAACATGGGACCCCATAACAGGCTTACCGGCTGTACACCCGACAGTTATTAATCCTATTACAGGCGCTGTTGAATTCCCTGTGCCTTAATCCATTCGTTTATCAGTTCATTTATCAGCCTGATCGCGTTTGCGGTCAGGCTAGATAATCCGAAAGTCTTCGATAACATTGATTTACAATATGTTTTAATTCAAGATCAACGCTCTCATCAAGCTCATCAATTAACCCTTCAAGGCTGGAAAGACTCTCGTTAACGCTTACGTGAAAACCGCGGGATGCTCTGAACCAGTAATTTCCCGCGCCGTCTGTGAAAAGACCTAAAAAACCTAAATCCTTTGAGTTTTTTTTCCATCGAACAGGTTTTGCGACATTTTCGATGTGGTTTATAAGCGCTTCAAGGTTTTCCTGCGAATTGAAATTTTCTTTTCTGGGCCATGTGCGGGAAAAAATACCTTCAACATCCAATTCCGGGGCAAGTGAAAGAATTAATTCAAGTTTTTCGCCTTCAAGAAGATTAAAATGATTATTGATAATTATTTTTCCTTTTAAATTCCTGTAAACAGATTCATCCGGCAGATTTTCGCGGATGCGGGCAAGTTTTTCCCATGGAAGCACAACTGTTTTCTTTCCCTTTATCGTAATTATTTCGAAAACTTCACTTTCTATTTTAATATTATTAGTAAAATCTCTTATAATTTGTCTGTGTGATTTTTTTCTATCCGATCTTTTATCGTACTCTCTTTCGTTTTCAGCGAAAAGATCGCCGTATAAACTGTTCTGTAAGTGACCGGAGAGCCGCTGCAGCACTGTTTTTGACAGCGGAGAGACCGACATTGCGTACATTCGCGATGTTTTTACAATTTCTCCCGCGACAATGAACGGAGGATCAGCGCGAAACATTACAGATCCGGGGTGAATTATTATTTTATCCGCTGTTAAACTGCGGTATGTGCCGACTTTTCTTCGCTCTGATGAGTGCCGCGAACGTTCTTGTACGCATACAAATTGGATCATTCCGCGTCCGATGCAGCTTAAATAATCGTCTATCTCATTATTTGTAAGCGGTTGTGACCTTTGGTGAACAGGAATCTTCATTGATGCAAGAATTTCTTCTAATTGATACGTTACATTGACAATTTCCGCCATTGCTCTCTCGTCAAGATAATTTTTATCGCAGAATTTTATCTTGTTTGTTGAATCATTGTAGGCTTGAAAAAGTTTGAGATAGGAAACAAAATCGCCTGCATCATCACGAAAACGATGATGCGCCTGACGCGCGTCAGTTTCTTCTCCCGGAGGAAGAACATAAGGGCTTTGTGTTGATAAAAAAGCCGCCGCGATGATTGTTTCGCGGATTACGTCAGGATAATTTAGTATCGCTTCGACAATTATGCGCGATTGACGCGGCGCTAAAGGAAATTCTGTCATCAATTTACCGATTTTTGATAAACTTCTATCGCTTTCAAGCGCTTCAAGAAGATTTAATGTTTCGATTCCGCTTAAAAATCCCGCTCTTTCAGGCGGTGTAATGAAATCAAAATGTTCAAAATCAGTTATGCTGAGGTCTGCCATCCTTAAAATTACTTCCGACAAATCGGTTCGCAGTATTTCTTCTGTTGTGTATAGCGATCTATTTTCAAATTCTTTGCGTGAATACAGCCTGTAACATGATCCTTCGCACGTTCTTCCCGCGCGTCCTTTGCGTTGATTCGCTGACGCTTTGGAAATCGGCGCTTCAATCAAACTTGATGTGAAAGATTGAGGGTTATACCAGTTTAATTTAGCGAGTCCTGAATCAATTACCGCTGTGATTCCGTCAATCGTAACGGATGTTTCCGCGATATTTGTTGATATAACAACTTTTGTTTTACCTTTTGGAGGCTCTTCAAAGACTTTTTCCTGCTCTTCTTTTCCAAGTCTTCCGTATAAAGGTATAAGATGCAAAAATTTTCCGACTGAACAAAACAAAAGACGATTCATACATTCTTTAATTATTTTTTCGCCCGGCAAAAACACTAAAATGCCGCCTTCACGTTTCTCGCTGATAAATCGTGTAGTAATCCCCTCAATTTTCGCCAAAATCGCCTCTTCAGCGCTCAAATTCGATGAATTTCTTTCATTATTACCATTAATAAACCCTCTATAATCTCTCCTGCCCTGTAATCTTCCCTCTGCTCTTTGTTCATTGCTCTTTGTTCTTTGTTCTCTATTCATTGTTCTCTGTTCATTGTTCCCTATTCTATGCTCTCTACTCTCTATTCTCTGTTCTCTGCTCTCTGTTCTTTGTTCATTGCTCATTAATACCGGATCATAAATCAATGAAACAGGAAATGTTTGCGCGTCAATTTTTACAATTGGACATTCTCCGAAGTATTCGGAAAAAATTTCAGCATTAATTGTAGCAGAAGATATTATAACTTTGAAATCACGCCTGCTTTCCATCACTCGTTTGATTAATCCGAGGATGAAATCAATGTTTAAACTCCTTTCATGCGCTTCATCAATGACTAAAAGACTGTATTTTGACAGCCATGGATCAAGTTTCATCTCCTGAAGAAGGATACCGTCAGTCATTATTTTGATTTTAGTTTCATGATTTGTTTGATCCGCGAAGCGCATTTTGTATCCGATAAGCCCGGGAATGCTGTTTCCGGTTTGACGCGCGATAAAATCACTTACAGATACTGCCGCGATTCGCCTCGGCTGAGTGACACCGATGATTCCGTTTCGCGAATATCCGGCTTCGTAAAGTATTACGGGCAGCTGTGTTGTCTTGCCGGAACCTGTTGGACTCTCTACAACGAGAGCTTGATTATTTTCCAACACCGATAAAATTTTTTTCTGATTTCTATAGACAGGAAGGTCAAGATAGTTCATAATTCAATAATAACAGCTTGCAAAAAAAAAAAATAGTTGTTAATATTTGATCATCATGGTAGACAAATAAAAGATCATGATATATAATTTTAATAGGGAGATTAATAATGGCTAAACAAAAAAATGTTTACTTCTTCGGCAATGGGAAAGCTGAAGGAGATGCAAAAATGAAAATGGTTTTAGGAGGCAAAGGCGCTAACCTTGCTGAGATGACTAACCTTGGTATACCGGTTCCTCCGGGATTTTCAATATCAACAGATGTATGCGCTGCTTATTATGAAAATAAAAATCATTATCCGGCTGGTATAAAAGAAGAAGTTGAAGCGGGATTAAAGAAACTTGAGTCTGTAATGAAAAAGAAACTTGGCGATCCGAATGATCCGCTTTTAGTTTCTGTCCGCTCAGGCGCGGCGGTTTCAATGCCCGGTATGATGGAAACAATTCTTAATCTGGGTATGAGCGATAAATCGGTCAACGGGCTTTCAAATAAAACAAAAAATCCGCGTTTTGCGTGGGACGCTTACAGGCGTTTTATTCAAATGTACGGTGATGTTGTAATGGGAGTTAGTCATGATCATTTTGAAGCAGCCCTTCATGAAATTAAAAAGAATAAAAAAGTAGAGCTTGATACCGATTTAACAGCCGCGGATCTGGAAAAACTTGTCGGTCAATACAAACAAATCGTCAGAAAAGATACAGGAAAAGATTTCCCGCAAGATCCTCTTGAACAATTATGGGGCGCGATTAACGCTGTTTTTGGTTCGTGGATGTGCGAAAAAGCAATTAAGTATCGTCAAATAGAAGATATAAAAGGATTAAAAGGGACTGCTGTAAACATTCAATCAATGGTTTTCGGTAATTTCGGCGATGATTCAGGCACAGGCGTATGTTTCAGCCGCGATCCTTCAACGGGAGTTAATGAATTCTACGGCGAATACCTTATGAACGCGCAAGGCGAAGATGTTGTTGCTGGTATCAGAACGCCTGAAAGAATTTCTACATTGGAAAAAAAGAATCCCGCTATTTATAAACAGCTTATTTCTATTAAAGACAAATTGGAAAAACATTTTAAAGATATGCAGGATATGGAATTTACTGTTCAGCAGGGAATACTTTATATTTTGCAGACAAGAAACGGCAAACGCGCCGGAACCGCCGCTGTAAGATGCGCTGTTGATATGGTAAAAGAAGGTTTAATAGATAAAAATACCGCAATCCTGCGCGTATCGCCTGCGCATATCGATCAGCTTCTTCACCCGATGATTGAGCCGAAAGCGCAAAAAGACGCGAAAGCTCTTACAAAAGGATTGAACGCGTCTCCCGGCGCCGCTTGCGGAAGAATCGTATTCAACGCGAAAGAAGCCGAAGCCTGGCACGGAAGAG
>Ga0209755_10004878_pt1 | contig 15561 bp, 13 predicted proteins | sample TergutCo191P1_FD_187301 | JGI IMG/M metagenome (GOLD analysis project Ga0209755, IMG submission 187301) | Cornitermes sp. P1 segment gut microbial communities from Petit-Saut dam, French Guiana - Co191P1 (SPAdes) (version 2) | ecosystem: Host-associated > Arthropoda: Insects > Digestive system... | reverse complement strand
ACTCAGGCCCTCACCGCGGCGGCGACGACTGGGAGGCCGAAGGCGCACACACGCCGCCCCGAACCGACACCCACAAACCCAGGGGCGCAGGGCCCAGCGGCATCCTCATGCTCTATGCGGGGTAGCACAAGGAACAGTGCTGCTGAACACTCAAAAATCCAATTGCCAGAAAAGGATAGCGCAGATGACAGAAAAACAAACTTACCAAGGAACCGGAGACTACATAGTTTCTCCGGAACTTCAAAACAGCGTGAACATTTCCGTGGCGCTGAAAAGGCCAATCCTCATTAAAGGGGAACCCGGCACAGGCAAGACAGTCCTGGCGGAAAGCGTTGCAGAGTCGCTGGGACTAGAGCTTATAATCTGGAACATCAAATCTACCACCAAAGCTCAAGAGGGGCTGTACGTCTACGACACAGTCCAGCGCCTGTACGACAGTCAGTTCGGCGAGCATGATGTGGCGGACATAAAACGCTATATAAAGCTGGGCAAGTTAGGCGAAGCATTCTCGTCAGAGGAACGCGTCGTCCTGCTGATTGACGAAATTGACAAAGCCGACCTGGAATTCCCGAACGACCTACTTTGGGAGCTGGATGTCATGAACTTCTACATTCCAGAAACAGGCGAGACTATTGCGGCAAAAAATCGCCCCATAGTCATAATAACAAGCAACGCAGAGAAGGAGCTTCCGGACGCTTTTTTGCGCCGCTGCATCTTCCACTACATTGAATTCCCCGACGATAAGATGATGGAAGACATAGTAAAGGTGCACTACCCCGACATGGAAGCTACTCTGCTCCGCGAAGCGCTAAAAGCGTTTTACTGGCTGAGGAGCGTTCCCGGGCTACAAAAAAAGCCCAGCACGAGCGAACTGCTGGACTGGATTCAGGCTCTGGCGCTGGGCGGCATAGACCCGGCAGAGATATCAAAAAATATACCATTCCTGGGTGCGCTCCTGAAAAAAAACCAAGACTTCGACTTGACGCTAAAGAAGCTTAACTCGCAAGGCATGGAAAACATGCCACCGCAAAGGCGCGGCGGCTATGTTCATTAATTTCTTTTTCGCACTGCGCAAGGAGGGGGTTCCAGTCACACTGATCGAGTGGATGACTCTGATGGAAGCCCTGCACATAGGGCTTGCCGGATCTAGTCTGACGCAGTTTTACCATCTTGCACGGTCTGTCTTAGTCAAGAGCGAAACGCATTTTGACCAGTATGACATCGCATTCCAGTACTTTTTCAGGGGCATCGAGCCCCCGGAAAAGCTGCTCAAGCAAGTCACAAAATGGATAGAAAATCCTTTGCCGCCATATTTGTTTTCCGAAGAGGAGCGCGACGAGCTTATAAAAAAGCTGGGCAAGCCAGAGTTTGAAGAACTTCGAGCGCAGCTGCAGGAGCTTGTCGAAAAGCAGGATGGAGAGCACCACGGAGGCAAGCATTGGATTGGGACAGGCGGCACATCAAAGTTCGGCAATGCAGGATACAGCCCCGGCGGCGTCAGGATTGGGGGAGCGTCCCATGGGCGCTCCGCCGTCAAAGTCGCAGCGGCGCGCAATTTCGTGGACTACCGAAGCGACGAGACTCTTGGGATACGCCAATTCGAAATGGCTCTGCGCAAGCTCAGGCAGTTTAGCACAAGGCTGGATGGACCAAAGGATGAGCTTGATTTAGAGGCGACAATTGAAGAGACAGGCCGTAACGCAGGGATGTTAAAGCTGGTCTGGGCAAGGCCGCGAAAGAACACGGTCAAGCTAATAGTCCTGATGGACATAGGCGGCTCAATGAGCGCATATGCGCAGATCTGCAGCCAGCTCTTTTCTGCCGTGCATAAGGCGACGCATTTTAAGGATATCCGGTTCTATTACTTCCACAACTGCATTTATGATTTTGTCTACGACGACGACGGCAGCTACTTGCACAGGACTATAAAGACGACCGACTTGTTTAATATGTTCGATTCAGATTACAAAGTCATCCTAGTGGGCGATGCGTCAATGGCGCCAAGCGAGCTTCTGCAGCAAAATGGAATAATTTATTGGGATAAAGACAACGAAGAACCCGGGCTGACATGGTTGCAGAGGGTGGCAAGGAGATTCCCATACAATGTATGGCTAAACCCAATAGCCGAAAGGCACTGGGAGACGTCCTACGGAGCACAAACGATAAACATAGTCCGCAAGGTGTTCCCAATGTACGAGCTGACACTGGAGGGGATAGACAGGGCAATAAAAAAACTGATGGTAAGGAAATAATTCTTGACAAGCGCAAGAAAGTGTGAGAACCTATCTGAGGAATGTGCGTCTAAAACTCTGAAGCAAAAAATTAAATATACAAAAAGCAATGAGACATGGAAGCCGGTGGAAATCCGGCGCAGGCTTACCCCTACTGTAACGAGGACAAAGAAACACAAGGCCATTGTTTGTACAACGCAAACGAGAAGGCGTTTCGGCGGACGATTCGTAGCCAGGATACTTGCTCAAGGCTGAAGCGGACGATTCTTGGGTTGGGGAATTGGCTATTTTATCTTGTCACAAGAGCTATTAAGCCTTTCTGCAATCGTCGGCAGAGGGGTTTTTTGTGCTGTAAAAGGATGTGATAAATGGGCTTGGGTGCCAAAAGCCTGCCTGTCGCTTTCCGGCGCTTTTCCGCCGGAGGCCGTCCCCGCCGGAAACCGAGCCCCAACGAGCCCTGATTACTGGATTTTGCGACTACGCACTTAAATGTTGGGTACTGAACAGTTACAAAAAACGTAAAAATACTAAATGAAAAACTAAAAGGAGAAAAACTGAAATGCTTAAAAAAAGAAATATCTTCACGATTTTATGCCTACTGCTGGTCATAGCTATGACGCTGGCAGCCTGCGGAAGCGAAACCGACAGTACCGCACCCCCTACAGCAGAGCCGATAGCAACAGAAACAGCACCGCCAGACACCCAGGCAGAGCCGTACGACGAAACAGACACAGAAACACAGGACACAGCAGAACCTGCGCCCCCCACGAGAGTGCGCCCCGAAACAGACCGCGACGGCTATGCAATAACACTGCCGGACGAAATTAACACAATAGTGACAATAGGCCCCGCAACAACAGAAATCCTTGTAGGACTGGGACTTGCGGACAGGATTATAGCCGCTGACAGATTCTCGGCAGGCATCCCAGGCCTGGACCCCGGCGTACCCGCAGACTTTGGCATAATGGACCTTGACGCTGAATTTATCGTCAACCTGATGCCCGATGTAGTCTTTGTAGCAGGCCTGGCCAGAGCCGGAGGCGGAGACGACCCGCTGTTCCCGGTTTCAGCGGCAGGAATCACTGTAATCTACATGCCAACCAGCGTAAGCCTGGAAGCAATAATGGAAGACATACGCTTTATGGCCGCAGTGATGGAAGTCAGCGAAATCGGGGAAGGCCTGGTTGCCGAAATGCAAACGGAAATAGAAGCGTTCCGCACAATAGGTGCAACCATCGCCGAAACGCGGACAGTCTATTTCGAAGTGTCTCCCGCACCATGGATGTTTAGCTTCGGGACGGGGACATTCATAAATGAAATTATCGAACTGGTAGGCGCAGTAAACATCTTCGCAGATTATGAGGGCTGGATACCCGTTACGGACGAAGTGCTCCTTGAAGCAAATCCCGATGTTATCCTAACCTCAACCGACTTCCTCGACGACCCCATAGCAGAAATTATGGAAAGGCCGGGCTTTGGCGCAATAACAGCAGTGCAAAACGGTGATGTGTTCTCAATTGACACGGACTCCAGCAACCGCCCGAGCCAAAATGTAGTAAGAGCAATGAGGGAAATAGCAGAGGCAGTATTCCCCGAACACTTCGGATGAATCGGATTAAAAAATAATATCATGTCACGCACAGTGGGGAGGCACCTCGCAGGCCGGGGGCGCCCCCCCTCAGACCTGCGGGGTGCCTCCCCCCCACTAGCATGTCCTATAAGTTCAATCTAGCCTTTTACAAGCGCCATTGTATCGCGGGCGATGACAAGCTCCTCATTGGTCGGGATGGTGAGCACTATGGCAGAAGACCCTGCGCTGGTGATATCTGATATGCCATCGCCACCGGCGTGCCCATTTTTTTCGTCATCAACGAAAATGCCAAAGCCCTTTAGCCAGTCGCAAATTCCTTTTCGGATTGCGGGAGAATTCTCGCCGACACCGGCGGTGAAAATAATTGCATCTACACCACCCAGCGCAACTATATATGAGCCGATAAACTTGGCTACGTTGTACTCAAAAGTATCTAGCGCAAGCCTTGCGCGTTCAGAGGTTTCAATGTCCTCTGCGCTCTCATCCTCGTTTTCGGGCTCATATAAATGAAATTCCGCAGTGTTCATTATGTCGCGAAAATCCGACGAAGTCCCTGAAATCCCCAAAACGCCAGATTTTTTGTTAAGGATGTCGAGCGTGTCCCCGATTGACAAACCGCCCTCCGCATCTGAAATCATAGGGATGAGGGATGGATCTACAGTGCCGCTGCGCGTGCCCATCGGCAAACCCTCAAGGGGCGTCGCCCCCATTGTAGTATCAACGCTTTTCCCATCTTTGATTGCGGCAAGGGATGCGCCGTTGCCCAAATGGCACGTTATGATTTTAAGACCTTCTGCATTTCCGCCTAAAAACTCTGTCGCCTTGGCAGAGACATACCTATGCGATGTCCCATGAAAACCATAACGCCGGATATCATGGTCGGAATAGTATTCATATGGGATTGAATAAATATAAGCGTGATCAGGCATGGTAAGGTGGAACGCCGTGTCGAAAACAGCGACATGAGGCGCAGTCGGAAACGCCTTTTGACAGGCGTTAATGCCCATCAGGTTTGCAGGTACATGGAGCGGTGCCAGGCGGACACATTCGACAAGCGCGTCAATCACAGCTTGATCGATTAAGACGCTTTGCGAAAACTTCTTCCCGCCATGCACAACCCTATGCCCGACTGCGTGAATTTCTTTAAGGCTGTCGATAACGCCGTACGTCTCACTCGTGAGTGTGTTTATCACGATGTTTATCGCCTCTGAATGCGATGGCATAGGGACGTCTTCGCTCAAAGAAGGCTTCCCATTTGTGGGAGTGTGCTTCACATGACCGTCAATGCCTATCCGCTCGCAATTGCCTTTTGCCAGGATGGTTTCAGTTTCCATGTTGAATAACTGATATTTAAGCGACGAGCTTCCTGTGTTGATAACCAATATGTTCATTTACGTTACCCCTTTCAATAAAGCCAGAGCGACGAACCGGCTCGCCTCTCGTCGAGGGATGGTAATCCTGCCCCTGTTGCATGAAAAATATATTAATAAGGCTGATTGATAAAAATATTGTATAGCGTATTGTATAACGACATGCCTCCTGATGTCAAGAAGATGCAACTGCAATTTTCCATTTTTCTCTGGTAATTTCAATGAAGAATTAGATTTTTTTGTTGTAAAAAGCACCATTATAGATTAAAGTTAGGGGCGGTAGAGCGTTGGAATTCATGGAATAAGCGCTGAGGTTTAAAATATAGACAGGAGACAGCATGTTGGAAAATAATGCAACAAAAAAAATAAATAGCAGGGCGCTGATGATTGTGCTCCTGCTAATCGCCCTGATTCAGATGCCGCAAGGTGCGATTATGCCTGCAATCGAGCATATTTCCACGGAGGTGTTTTACGAACACTCGCTGCAGTCTGTCCAGACAGCCATGGGCCTAATAAGCTTCTTCAGCGTTGCCACAGGGGTTATCGGAGCCATGGTAATTAAATTCGGCTTAGCGTCAAAAAAGTTTATAACCCTGCTGGGCATGGCATTTATCTCGGCGGCAGGCGTAACGGCATTTTTCCTAAACGACGCATTTTGGCACCTGTGGTTCCTCAACATCCTAATCGGGGCGGGCATGGGGCTGTGCATCCCGAACTCGCAGAGCATAATGTTTGATAATTTTGACGAAGCGAAGCGCCAGTTCATGTCAGGAATGACCTCTGCATTCCTCAGCGTCGGGGGCGTCGTCATGAGCGTAGCGGGCGGGCTGTTGGTCACTGTCGTGTGGTTCGGAGGGTACTTGATGACTCTGCTCACAATACCAGTCATATTCATTGGGCTTGCAGTAATACCCAGGGACAAAAGAATTTCTCCAAAAGACACTGCGGCGCGGTCAAAACTGCCGAAAAGTGTCTTTTTCTACGCTTTTTTAATTTTTCTCTTCTCGATTTTGTTCAACGTCGGGGGGATGAACATTTCAACTCACATAGCGAGCGGAGAAATTGGGGATGCGGCGCTTGCAGGGACGGCGAACGCAATGCCGATGCTTGGCGGCATACTCATGGGGCTTTTGTTCATCAAGGTTTCCATGGCGCTGGGGGACTACCTGCTGCCCTTGGCGTTTGCGCTGCTCTTCGTGGGCTTCACGATGCTAAACTTATTCCCCACTTCGCTGGTAATGACACTTGTGGCAATGTTTATTATGGGGCTTGGGCTAAGCATGCTAATGCCGCGCTGCCTGTTTAATGTCTCCAATATTACAGACCCTTCAAACTCGTCGACAGCTACGATGCTGGTTTTGAGCATTGCGCCGGGAGGCGGGGGATTCTTGTCGCCAGTCATAATGACGAACCTGACTTATGCCCTAGGCGGCGACTCGACGCGCTTTAGATACCAGTTTACGGCCTTCGTATGCCTGCTTGTCGCAGCGCTGGCGTTTATGTACGTAAAGCGAGGGTCAAAAGCAGCAAAAGCATAACGAAAATGCACTGCCCACTGTTTTTAGCAGCGGGCAGTGCGTTTTTGTTAGCGCCTGTGATGCGAGCTACGCCACGTCATACCCGATTTCGGCAATTTCTGCCTTTATGGCGTCTGCTGCCACCTTGGCGGGGTCATGCTCCAGCTCTACAAGCCCCTCATCTGCGGAAACCTTTATCACAGTAACGCCCAAATCCTCCATGGCGTTTGTGACATTCTTTTCGCAGTGCGCACAGGACATGCCCGTGACTTTCAATTTTAAATTTTCCACAACAAAATTCCTCCTTTTAGATTTCTTTATATGTTTAACCTCTTGATGCGAAGTACATTGAGCAGAACCGATATTGAGCTAAAGGCCATGGCCAAGGCTGCAATTACCGGGTTTAGCAGCGGACCGCCAAATAAGTACAGCAGCCCTGCGGCAATCGGAATGCCGGCCACGTTGTAGGCAAAAGCCCAAAACAGATTTTGCCTGATGTTGCGCATTGTCCTCTTGCTCAAGTATATGGCCTGTGCGACGCCCTGCAAATCCCCGCGCATCAGGACAATCTCGGCGGATTCTATCGCAACATCCGTGCCGCCGCCTATCGCAATGCCAATGTCGGCCTGTACGAGAGCCGGAGCGTCGTTGATGCCATCGCCCACCATAGCGACACAGCTGGCGTCTGCCTGTAGCTGTTTCACGCACTCGGCCTTATCTTGGGGCAAAACCTCGGCAAGCACATGATCAATCCCTGCCTGTCTTGCCACAGCATCCGCCGTGCGCCGGTTATCTCCGGTAATCATAACCACGTCTATGCCCATATCCCCAAGCCTGGAAATAGCATCCTTGCTCGTTGGCTTGATGATGTCCGCCACTGCTACGACCCCTTCCAGCCGCCCATCGACGGCCACGTACATAGATGTCTTTCCTTCGCCGGCAAGCCTTTCGCAGTCTGCGAAATAATCCGCCAAGCTTATATTTAGGCTCTCCATCAGGCGGCTGTTGCCAATGAGCACATCCTTTCCCTCTATATGCGCCTCTATGCCTTGCCCCGTGACGGAGCTGAAACTTTCCGGTTCGTGCAGATTGCCTAAGCGCTCAAGTCCATAGCTTACGATAGCTTCGCCCAGTGGGTGCTCGGAGCGCCTTTCGGCTGATGCAGCCAATAGCAAAACATCATCTTCGGCATAAACGCCCTTTGTCACAATATCAGTGACATGGGGCTCGCCCTGCGTGACGGTGCCTGTTTTGTCGAGCGCGACGGTCTTTATTTTATGCGCAGTTTCAAGGGACTCGCCCCCTTTGATCAGTATGCCGTTTTCGGCGCCCTTGCCTGTGCCGACCATTACGGCGGTGGGAGTCGCCAGACCAAGGGCGCAGGGGCAGGCTATGAGCAGTATGGACACCACGACGACCATAACAAAGGCTAGGTCATACCCGGCGAAAAACCATGCCGCACCCGCCGCTATTGCTATAGCAAGCACCGCATAGGCAAAGTAGCCGGATATTGTGTCGGCTATCCTGGCTATTGGGGCTTTGGAGTTTTGGGCATCCTCGACCAGCTTGACGATTTGGGCAAGAACGGTATCTTTGCCGATTTTTGTAGCTTTATATTTGATCGAGCCGTTTTTATTTATGCTTGCGCCGATTACGGTGTCGCCCTCTTTTTTGCCGACGGGCATGCTTTCGCCGGTGAGCATGGATTCATCCACGCTGGTAGCGCCCTGCACCACCACACCGTCCACCGGCATTTTTTCGCCCGGGCGGACTTGAATGACATCGCCCACGACTACATCCTCGATTGGGATGAGCACCTCCGTGCCGTCACGGACTATCGTGGCTGTTTTGGGAGACAGGCCCATAAGCTTCTTGATGGCCTCGGAGGTGCCGCCCTTTGTTTTTGCCTCAAGGAATTTGCCCAGGACAATCAGGGTTAGGATGACAGCGACAGTTTCAAAGTAGAACTGGTTGCGCTCCATGAATACCATCTCTTCCATAGTGGCGGCAATCGAGGTGCCCATCAATAAGAAGTTTTCGATGGTGATATAAAGGCTGAATAAAAAAGCTACCATCGTGCCCTTGGCAATCAAAGAGTCCATGTTCGCAGCCCCGGTAAAGAACGCCGCAAAACCCCGGCGGAATATGTTGCGGTTTAGCCACATGACCGGGAGCGTCGCAATGAGCTGAATCAGGCCGTTAATGCTCGGAAAATTCAGTGGGTCAAAATCGTGCGGGATGACTTTCATGCCCAAGCTGTAAAAAATCATCGGGGCCATGGAAAAAACAAATAGCGGGATTGTGATAATCAGCGACCATTTGAAAGTAAACCATAACCTTTGAGTCTCGTCTGCCTTGCGCTGCGCCGAGGCTTCAGCCTCGTCCTTTTCAGGCAAATGCAAGACATAGCCGGCCCTTTGCGCAACCGCAGATATTTTTTCAAAGTCTATGAGGGTTTCGTCAAATTCCACGCTGAGTTTCTCAGTGCCATAGTTGACTTGCCCCTTGATTACGCCCTCTTGCTTGTTCACCACGCGCTCGATATTTTTGGCGCAGGCAGCGCAAGTCATGCCGGTGATGCTAAGTGTCAAAGCTTCCATGATGCTCTCCTTCAGCTGCGGGGACGTCTCTCCCGGCGTTTCTCCTTGCCTCTTGTGAGCCTGTTTACAATCGTCATACGACTATCCTGCCTACTGTTTTTACGAACTCCTCGATTATATCCTCGTCGCCATCAAGCAGCTTTTGCGCTACGCAGGTGCGCATATGGCTTTCGACAAGAAGCTTTGCAACGGCGTTCATAGCCGCCTTCACAGAGCTTATTTGGGTCAGGATGTCGTCGCAGTAGTCGCCGCGCTCAATCATGGTCTTAATGCCCTTGACCTGGCCTTCTATGCGGTTTAGGCGAGTCGTTAAGTCCTTGTTGACCTTGTCCGGCCGCCTCTGTGCAGGGCTGACGCCGGAAACAGCCGCCACAGGCTCTGACGCACCCGCTTCAGTTTCAACGTAACCCTCAATGCCTCCATTAATTTTGCTCATTTTAAGCCTCCTAATATGCTATACTATGGTAGGGTATATTTCTTTCTAAAAAAATTCTCGCCATTACAGTGAGAATTTTTTGTTATTCTTGAGGAGAATCTAGCGTGCTCTAGTTGGAAGCCAGAGAAAAATCTTTCGCTTATCCAAGCAGCTGTAGGACACTCTGCGGCAACGAGTTTGCCTGAGCAAGCATAGCCGTAGAGGCTTGGAAGAGTATGTTGTTTCTTGTGAAATCAGTCATCGCCTGCGCCATGTCCACATCGCGGATGCGGCTTTCTGCGGCAGAAGCATTTTCGGCGGCGTTGTTGAGGTTCTGCATTTTAAATTCCAATCGATTCTGCAAGGCACCTAAATTAGCGCGGAACATCGAGACATCGTTGAGCAATTGGCCAGACATGCCAATCATATATGAAATCCACTCAGTCTGAGTCCTGCCACCGGTAGGAACAGTTATACCATTAACCTCTTGTTCTACGCCACTGTAGTTATGGGCAGCGTCATCACCTAAGAACGGATGCGGCCCATAGCGCCCCTCTATCGCCAGCGCAACGTGGTTTAGATTCCATGACAGAGCCGAGAGAAAGTCAAACTGTTGTCCACCTGCCACTATGTAGGGATTATTGCGAGAAATCTCCGACATATCGAGATCAACTTCAAGAGACTGGCTGAAATTAGCACCGACCTGAAATACCATATTATTGATTCCGCTTCGTGAGCCTGCGGGGACGCTTACAACGTTGCTTCCATCCCAGACGACATTGCCGGTTCTCAGAACTTGAATTCCGTTGAATTCAGTTGTTTCGCCTATCTGCTGGAGTTCTGCATTCAACTGCCAGACCTCAAGCGCTATGGCGTTTCGATCCTCTTGCGTATTGGTTTCGTTGGCCGCCTGGACTGCAAGCTCGCGGACGCGGTGCATGATGTCCTGAGCCGTTTGCATGCCGCCTTCTGCAATTTGAATCATAGAAATAGCATCCTGCGTGTTTCGGCTGGCCTGATTGAGGCCTCTTATCTGAGCACGCATTTTCTCAGAGATGGCAAGGCCGGCTGCATCATCCGCCGCACGGTTTACGCGAAAGCCTGAGCTCAAGCGCTCCATATTGCGAGCGATGCGACCGCTGTTTATGCCATATTGGCGATGGCTATTAATAGCCGTGACATTGGTGTTTATACGCATCTTAATTCACATCCATCCTTGGTGTATATTGCCTGCGAGCATCCGTGCCCACATAGCTTAGTCGTGTTCATGGCTGATTATCTCATAGTGCAGCCTAAAAAGCAAGCGTTTTTTTGATATTTTTTAATTTTTTTAAAAGCCAGTTATTTAGCTTCATTTAAATTGACCATTTCACCTAGGTAGCCGATGCCAGGCGATTCGTTTAGTCAAGCTACACACAGGGCAGCTGATGCCGGGCGGTTTGCTGAGTTTTTTTCGCGTAAGTAGGGCGACAAGACCCGTACTAGCGAAAAAAACGCAGTAAATTGACCGGTATCAGCGGATAGTTTGCGGGGGGCATATTAAGTTACACAGGGCAGAGCAGATAGCTTGCAGGGGGCTTCACTGACATCGGGCTTTAATTGCGAAAACCCTCGTGCGCTGCTCTTTGATTGCCGCAATCAAGGCAGCCGGCGTAAGGCAAGGCGCATCTGTTTCTAAGCCAGTAAGAACCTGCTCCTGTGTGCTATGGCTGTCTGACCCGGCGGTTTCCAGCAAACCATACATTCTTGCGTATGCCAGCGCATTGCTGTTTGCGGAATTAGAGCAATGCGCATTTTGCACCTCCACAGCGTCCACGCAGCGCGGGTATAGCCGGATGCTTTCAATCCAAGGCTCCTCCAAAAAAGGGTGAGCATGGATAATAAACCCGCCAGCTTCGCGTATTCTCCCGAACAGCTCGGTAGGCCTGAGGCCAAACGCCTCCTTATTATCCTTTAGCCATTCTTTTGAACAATTGAGTATCAAGAAATCATTGCCTGTAATTTTTGACATCTGCTTTATGTTTGGTGCAATAGAGTATTCCAAGCCGAAAAAAACCGACAAACCTAATCTTTCCCCAGCACTTTTCGCTTTTAGATATATTTTGTGGAAATGCTCGATGCGGTTCTCCCACAGCATCCTATTGGGCGCAGTGCCATTTCCGGTAAAATGATCGGTAACGCAAATGCCGCTGTACCCCATGCGATGATAGAACTCCGCTACATCTTTTGCAGACATGCTGCTGCACTTGCTGCCTTCGCTTGTATGGCAGTGCAGCTCATAGCGGTATGAATTCATAACTTTCTGTAACTCCCTAATTACGTCGCTCGGAAGAGTGAAGTGCGAAACGGACGGGCTGATTTTTTGCTAACCTATTGCCGTTTCCAATGCGGCGACCGTCAGCGCAATGCAGTCCTCGATGTCTGAAAGGGCGCACATCTCATTTGAAGTGTGGATATGCCTTGACGCAATGGAAATAACGCCAGACGGCACGCCGCCCCTGCTCACGTGGATGGCGCCCGAATCCGTCCCGCCCATCTCCAAGATTTCATATTGATGCTTAATTTTGCCCTTTTCAGCACATTTTTCCAAATGCCTAATCATCACAGGGTGGCAGAGCAAGGAGCGATCCTTGAGCTTAATTGCGGCACCGCCATACATCTTAGAAGGAAGCGGCCTCACCTTAGGGGTGTCTGCCGAAACAGTAACGTCAAAAGCGAGCCCATAATCAGGCTCAATCGAAAACGCCGCAGTCCCCGCGCCCCTCAGCCCGACCTCCTCCTGGGATGTGAAAACAAAATAGAGGTCAAAAGCGGGCTTTTTCAGCTTTTTAAGCGCCTCAATCATAATAAAGCAGCCAATCCTGTCGTCGAGCGCAGGAGTGATGAACACATTGCCGTTTTCCTCAGGCGGATTGGCAAAAACGCAAACATCGCCGACCTTGACCTGCTTCATAGCATCCTCTTTATCCTTGGCGCCAATATCGATATACAGCTTGTCGATGGCCATATCCTTTGGGTCGTCCAAGCGCTCGCAGCTGACTACCCCAAGCAAACCGCTCGGGAACACAAAACGCTGGGACAGCAAGTTCTGATGGTTAAAGCCGCCGATTGGTGCAAAGCGCAGGAAGCCCTCCTTATCGATGTGCGAAATCAAAAGGCCAATCTGATCCATATGCCCGGCGAGCATCATCTTCTTGCCCGGCCCTTTTTTATGCGCAATGAGATTGCCCAAGGCGTCGGTTTTGCAGTCGTCAACCATGCCTTTAATTTCTTGCGAAATAATCTCGACCACTGCCTGCTCATGTCCGGAAACGCCGTTTGCGGCGCATAGTTTTTTCAAAAACTCTATGTTCATTTTCCAATCACCCTTTCTGCTCCATTTATGATGAAGGCTTTGACAAGCTTAATAAGATTTTCAAAATCGCATTTATGCATCACCGAAACAGGTGAGTGGATGTACCTGCACGGAACTGCGATGCCAATGCAGGGGATGCCGGTCCCTCCGGTGTGGTATTTGCCGGCGTCGGTGGCGCCCATGCCTGATTTCCTATATTGATACGGAATCTTCTCATCCTCGGCGACCTTTACAATGGCCTCGAGATACTTCTTTTGATACACCGACGCCATATCCAGCAAGGAAAGGCAGGGGCCTGCGCCCAGGTTGGTGACCTGCTTATCTTCGTCAACGCCCTCCATGTCGGCACATATGGTGCCTTCTATATTAATGACAAGGTCAGCTTCCAGGCTTTTTGACAGCATTGCGGAGCCGCGCAGCCCAACTTCCTCCTGAACGCAGAATATACCTGTGACGCTGTAGGGCAAGTCGGATTTCAAGAGCTCGATAATTGCGGCGCAGCCGACTCTGTCGTCAAGAGCCTTTGCTTTGACCTGATTGTCCCCAAACTCGGTAAACTCACTGACAAAAGCGACAAAATCCCCCTTGTTTACCAGCTTTTCAGTTTCTTCCTTGGAGTCGCAGCCGATGTCAATGTACATTGCGTCAAGCTCATACACACTTTTGCGTTCGGAGTCTTTTTGCAGATGGATAGGCTTGCATCCGACTACGCCCGGCAGCTTTTCATTGCCAACGGCGACATGCATCGACGGCAGCAGCCTGCCATCGACGCCCCATGATTCGAACTTCAAGGTGCCGTCCTTTTCGATGCCGGTTACGCACAGCCCGACCTCGTCCATATGGGCGCTCAGGGCTACGTGCGGGCTGTTCTTCTTGCCTTTTTTGTAGGCGACGAGGTTGCCGATCCTATCGACCTTGAGGCTGTCGACATGCCCCTCGAGCTCCGCCTTTATGATGTCCCTGACTTCATCTTCAAAGCCGGGCAAGCCGCAAGCTGTTGTCAATTTTTCCAGAAGCATTCTTCACCCTCCTCGTCGCAGCCTTGCAGACTGATTATATATTCGGACATCAGCCTTCCGGTCATTTCAATATCGCTCAAGGATAAAGTCTCAACTGTTGAATGCATATACTTGAGCGGGATGCTTATAATGCCCGTGCAGACGCCTCCCTGCGCGATTTGAATCTCGTCGGCGTCTGTGCCAGTGCCTCTTGGTGCAACTTCAACATTATATGGGATTTTGTTTTTTGAGGCGACACGCTTTAAATCCTCAAACAGTTTTCTGGTAATAGCCGGCCCTATTGTAAGCGAAGGGCCTTTCCCCAGCTCGGAGGACTTATGTTCGCTCAGTCCCGCCGTGCGCCCAAAGGTTACGTCCAGCGCAATCCCGATGTCGGGTTTTATGGTGTATGAGGCAGTTCTGCCGCCTCGGAGGCCGACTTCCTCTTGAGCCGAGGCGACAAAATAGACGTCCGCCTCATGATTATAATGCTCCAGGTTTTTCATTGCGCAGTAAAGGGCGGACACTCCGGCAGTATTGTCGAAGGATTTACCCGCAAGCTTCCCATTTTTCAGCTCGGTCACATTTTGCTTGATGGTGATGATATCGCCGGGCTTTACAAGTTTGCTCAGTTCTTCCTTGCTGTAGCCTGTGTCAATCATCATGTCGTGCAGCTCCACGGTTTTCTTTTGCTCTGCCGGGGGGGTCAGGTGCGGCGGTTTTATGCCAATTACGCCATACACTTTTTCTTTGCCGTGGATAATCACCTCTTGGGCCAGCATGTTCCTGGCGTCTATGCCGCCTATGGAAACAAATTTGACAAAACCTTTGTCGCATATGACATTGACCATCATGCCGATTTCGTCCATATGTGCCATAAACATCACTTTCGGTCCTGTGCCTTTCCCTTTTTTTAGGGCAATGAGGTTTCCGAATTTGTCCACCGATACTTCAGTGTATTTCGAAAACACGCCGGTTAGCATTTGCGCCAGTTCGCCCTCGTACCCCGACACATGGGGCACGTCGTTCATTCGGGCCAATAATTCCTTGAGTTCCAAATTGCACCTACTTTCCGAAACATTAATGCATTTTTCATGCAAGACTCATGCAACAATACCATAAAATAAAGATCACTTCAAGAAAAATGAGCGAATTGTCAAATTGTGCGCCGCAAATTGTGCGCTGTTTGAGTGGTAACAATTCAGTGCCAGCCAAGAAAACCTAGTATTAGGCATTGAGAAGCCTGTGCGCTCATCGTAGAGAGGGAATTCCGCTACTGTCACGGAACTGACCGAACGTAGAGGAGTGTGCAGGCTTCTCAATGCCGGACCGATAGCTGGCGCTGAATTGTTACCATCAGTTACAGTTCTTCACACGTCGCTTGCCAACCGGCCGAAATGGTCAATTTACTACGCTTTTTCCGCTAGAACGGGTCTTGTCGCCCTACATACGCGAAAAAAGCGTAGCAAACAGCCCATTCCGGG
>Ga0209755_10004877_pt1 | contig 15564 bp, 13 predicted proteins | sample TergutCo191P1_FD_187301 | JGI IMG/M metagenome (GOLD analysis project Ga0209755, IMG submission 187301) | Cornitermes sp. P1 segment gut microbial communities from Petit-Saut dam, French Guiana - Co191P1 (SPAdes) (version 2) | ecosystem: Host-associated > Arthropoda: Insects > Digestive system... | reverse complement strand
CTCCCAAAGACTCTCCTCCGGCTTCCGCATAAACAGCGCAGCCGACGATGCCGCAGGTCTTGGTATTTCCGAGAAGATGCGCGCACAGATTCGCGGTCTTGACCAAGCGAGCCGTAACGGGCAGGATGGTATCAGCTTGATTCAGACAGCAGAAGGCGCACTTGATACGGTTAATGAAATTCTTATCCGTGTGCGCGAGTTGGTAGTGCAAGCTTCCAACGACACTAACGTAGGCGGTACGGGCGCGCAGTCTGACCGTTTGCGGATTCAGGACGAGATTGACCAGTTGATGGAAGAAATCGACGCGATTGCAACACGTACCGAGTTTAATACTCGTAAGCTGCTTGACGGCGGTCTTAGCGTACAAGGCGCAATCCGCGGCGGCGAGTGGGAGAGTGTACAGCAAGTACGTACAAACGCTCCCGCACGTATCAGCTCCCTCGACCAGTTTCTGAACACTCGTTCTTCCGTAGCTTTTGAAGGTAGCTTCGGCGATTTGCTAAGCCGTATCGGCGCAGACCTAGACGGCGCAGAAAGCGCAGAAGACTGGATTGCAATGCGCGCAAGCTTAGGCAGTGCAGACGGCGCTAGCTGGGAAGGTCTTGCAGCAGCTATCGACGCAGCTATGGGCGTAACAGAAGACAACGAAACAGGACGCTGGGGACGCGAGCTGTATCTGCGCACAGGTCTGACATTCAACAACTCGGCAGACTTGCTTGACGCATTTGTACAAGGGCTCACAAGGCCAAACTCGCTTCGCGCAGCCAACGATGCAGACGGGCCGACAAACCCGACTCAACTTGCTTTTGAAAACTGGGAAGATTTTCTTGCGACAGCAGACCCGCAGCTTAATGCAGGAACATTCTCCCGCGCGAACTCAACATCCGGCGGTGTAGCGATTTGGGAAGCTCTTGCAGCTGATACCGAATGGCTTGCTGCTAACAACATCGAAGTAAGGGATGCGAACCATCCTACAAACGGTGTCACTTACGCGGAAATCCGCGCGGCATTTACTAACATGACTAATAACTCTGTAGGTTGGGAAATTGGTCAAGGCACAGGCGTACAAGACGCACTTGCGAACTCCGGCTGGCTTGAGCGTAGGCTTGGTGGTGTGGTAGCTGCTGATGTCGGAGATGTTGCTGTAACTCAAGAAGGTACAGACGCTGCACGGGAAGCGCTGCAAGCCGCCCTTGATGATGCGGTAGCAGCTGCTCAAGCTGACCTTGCAGCTGCTCAAGCTGCTTTTGAAACAGCAAGCGCGGCAGTTCCTGCTGCTCCATCACCTAACTACACAGACGCATCCAACGCGTTGGCTTCCGCGGTAAGTGCTTTAACTGCGGCACAAGCGGCTGTTGACAACGCCGGAACCACTGCTGCGCTAACATCTGCTGAGTTGGATATTGCCAGACTCGAGCGTGATTTAGCATCAGCTAATGTTAATAATCTATCGGCTCTGCTCGCAGGCGGTGGCGGCGTTAGCGGTATTGGTGTTGATGCCCTGAACTCCCAAATATCACAGGCGGGGGTAGTAGCGTCGGCAGCATCGGCTGCTTTAGCCATCGCCACAGGTACCACATCCTCTGCGCTTAGCGGAGATGCACTTGCCCGGGTTCAGCAGGTGTTCGACCAGGCAATGGGGGCACTAAATACGCTGATTTCGGTGCGGGATGGTGGCAATGAACCACTGAATAGTCAACAGATTAGTATGATTTCTGCATCGATATCAAATGCGCAGTCAGCTCATTCCGCGGCAGTTGGTGTCTTTAACGTAGCGTCGGCACGAAACAGTGAAATGGTTCAGCTAAATTCTGCCCTCACCAGTGCGACTGCCGGACAGCTAACCCCGCAGTTAAATTATCAGTTGGCGGCAACGCATTCTTCATTGAATACCGCGGCAAATAATGCCAGTGCTGCTTTAAGCACGGCTTCAGCATCGCTAAGCGGGGCCTCTGCGATTGCAAGTGCCGGGCCTGCCCCGGCAGATATAGAGGCGATAGCCCAAGCCGCAGCCAACGCTGAAGCTCAAGCGGCAGCTAACGCTACGGCTCGATGGGAGGCTTTCGTCAACCAAGAGCTTACCGCTGATACAGAAGTCGTCCACGTTGACCGTTGGGTACCGCGTGAGGCGGAACGTGAGCGCGGCGTAGCTCTCTGGTTCCAAATCGGTGCTAACTCCGGTCAAGGTATCAATGTTGAAATCGGCTCCATGTCAACAGGTACTCTGTTCGGCCGTGAAGGTGCAAACCACACAGCAGACCGCAGAATTATCGATGTAATGGACGTATTCGGTTTCAACGTGCAAGACGGCGGTGCTTCCAACTTCGGCCATACTATCGCAGGTAACGCGGTAGATACTCTCCTCGAAGCCCTGGACGCAGCCCTCGCAACAACAACACGCCAACGCTCCGAACTCGGTGCTGTTCAAAACAGGCTCGAATTCTCCATCGAAAACCTCGATGTAGCGTCCGAAAACCTGAGTGCAGCAAACAGCCGTATCCGCGACGCAGACATGGCCCGCGAGATGATGACCCTGACACAAGCTAACGTGCTTCAACAAGCAGCGATTTCTATGCTTGCACAGGCTAACCAAGCTCCGCAAAGCGTGTTGCAGCTTCTCGGCTAATCTTTGTAACCTGAAAAAAATTCTTGACATAACAGCAATTAAGGCCGCCTTCGAAGAAGGGGGCGGCCTTTTGTTTAATACTATTTGTAGGAGTTGGATTAAATGCCGGAAGAAACCATTGTTAATGAAGTTTTAGAACTCCTTGACAAGAGACTTACAGATGCTTTAGAAAAAGGCGATGCAGCAGCGGCAGAACTGGTGATGCTGGAACAATTAGGAGAAGCTGCAAACCGCAAAGATATTCCTCTTATTAAAAATATCCGCACCATGCGGCTCGAATTATTCCAGTTAACTAACCAAAAAATGAAAGCCCGTACAGAATATAATAAATTAGCAGTGATTTGTTCCGAGGCAGAGTTGATAGAACTAAAAATACTAACCTCATACGAGGACAAGTTATCTGATATATCGGACAAGCCCCTACTTGAACAAGTAGAGACTTATTTTATTGTAGACAACTTGAATACTCATAACAACGGTATCTTAAACAGCGTACTACGCAAAATGACCTTATTTGAAGAAGAATGGGGATATAAGACAACGCTGGTTATTTCAGAATATAATCAAAACATAAAAAGCATTGCAGCTCATCATCAATTTTTCAGTTCAACACGTATCAATGTAGACATGAAAATAATAAACGTCTACGAACATTTCCAAAAAACTAATAACCCGGACGCACCGAAAGTATTTCAATTATCACAAAGAATACCAGAGCCGAATACTCAAGAGTTTTTTGATAAAAAAGGGTATCTAAGTATGGTTCGTACTTTAGATGAATATAAACCGGAGCAATATGTATCGGAATCATACTACACCACAGAAGGAAAGATATGTATAGAATACAAGTATACATTCAAAAACGCTAAAAATGAAATAAGCCGTGTAACAGTATTTGACGATGATGGTAACGTAATCTGCGAAGGAACAAAAGAAGCTGATGTGGTAGGTCTGTTCTTAGCGCAAACCGCCGATGCCACGGATAAGATTTGTCTGTTTGTAAGCGAATCCGGCCTTCATAACAAAGCTATAACGCACATTAAACAAAAAAACGCAGTCAAAGCCGCAATGGTACATTCCGTGTTTAACGAAGACCCTTACGACTTAAAAAGCAAGCCTCAATATTTCTTCAAAGACATGGTTTACTACCAAGGTCATTTTGACGGAATCGTTTTTTTAACTAAATACGAAGGTGATGACTTTGCCAAAATATACGGTAAGCCCCAGCGTATTCATACTGTCCCGCACTTTTATCCCAATGAAATTAGTAAAGTCGGTTTTGAAACCCGCAACCCGCGCAAGGCTGTAATTGTTTCACGTTTTGACCCTGTTAAGCGTTTAGACATGGCAGTAGATATTTTCAAACTTGTAGTAGAAAAGCTACCAGATGTAACCCTGGAGTTTTATGGTTTTGGCAATGCCTTAGAAGAACAAAAAATACGGAATCATATCAAAAAAAATGGATTAGAAAATAATGTATTCATCAAAGGTGCCACAGACCGCCCGGAAGAAGTGTTCAGTAGCGGCGCTCTGTTTATGATGACAAGTAGTGTGGAGGGTTTTGGTATTACCCTTATTGAAAGTATTTCTAATGGTTGCCCGGCTTTTGCGTTTAATATTAAATACGGGCCGTCAGACGTAGTCAGACAAGGCAAAACAGGCTTCCTTTTCCCAAGAGGTAATATCAAGGCCTTTGCTAAACAAATTGTTAATTACTTTGAAAATCCTGAAATGCAGCGTGAAATGAGCGAGAATTGTTACAATGACGCACCTCGTTTTCAAAAGAATGTCTTTTTGGAAAATTGGTATAAATTTATGAATTCAATTTGCGAAGGAGTTGTTGATAATGAGTGATATGAAAAACCATTTGCTTACCAAAATCAAAGACAAAACCATGCTGATAGGCGTCATAGGGATGGGTTATGTCGGTTTACCTCTGTCTGTGGAAAAAGCCAAGGCAGGCTACAAGACTATAGGTTTCGACACAAGCGCCGAGCGCGTAAAAATGCTTAACGAAGGCGAAAACTACATCGGTGATGTGGTAGAAGATGACCTAAAAACACTTGTAGATAACGGAATGATAGTTGCCACAGGCGATTATTCTAAGCTGTCAGAAGTAGATTTTATCGCAATCTGTGTACCAACGCCCTTAGACGCTTATCAACAGCCTGACGTAAGCTACATTAAATCATCAGCGGAGGATATAGCAAAATACATGAAGCCAAATTCTATAGTAGTACTCGAATCAACTACTTACCCGGGTACAACCAGAGAGCTTTTGTGCCCTATTTTAGAAAAGGGTTCCGGGCTGAAATGCGGAGAAGACTTTTATTTAGGATTCTCGCCGGAACGTGTAGACCCCGGTAACGAAATCTATAAAACGGGAAATACGCCAAAGGTAGTAGGCGCAATCGGTAAAGACGCTACAGAAGTTATAGCAACGATGTACAGGAATGTTCTTGACGGCGATATTTTTGAAGCCAGCACCCCAGAAATAGCTGAAATGGAAAAAATTCTGGAAAATACATACCGCAATATTAATATCGGTTTGATGAATGAATTAGCCCAGCTTTGTCACCGCATGAAGATAGATGTATGGGAAGTAGTAGAAGCCGCAAAAACAAAACCATACGGCTTTCAAGCTTTCTATCCCGGCCCCGGGGTCGGCGGTCACTGCATACCCCTTGACCCGTACTATCTTTCTTGGAAGGCTCGGGAATTTGGATTTCATACCAGTATGATTGAAACCAGTATGACGATAAACGACGGAATGCCGGAATACTGTGTAGAGCGTGCATCACATATCCTAAACAGGATGGGCAAGCCGTTAAATAAATCGAATATTCTGCTTTTAGGAATCACCTATAAACCTAATATAGATGATTTCCGCGAAAGTCCGGCTGTTGTTGTTTATGGTTTGCTAGAAAGCATGGGCGCAAATGTATCGTTTTATGACCCTCATTCTCCGAATTTTTATTATAGAGGAAAAACCTACGGCAGCGAAAAGTCATTATCAGCAGAAATCCTTGAAAAAGCTGACCTTGTCATAATAACTTCAGACCATAATGATATAGACTATGCCCTTGTCCGGGATAAAGCCAAAGCTGTTTTTGATACAAAAAACGGAATGCGGAGCAGAGGCATTTTTGGTGATAACATCGAAGTTTTATAAATCAAAATATGGGGGCTTTTATGATGAAAAAGGCATTAGTTACCGGCTCTGAAGGCAATATCGGCAAACCGCTTGTTAAATATTTGAAATCGCTTGATTACGATGTGCGGGAAATAGATATACGTCCCGCATATCGTGAAGGCTTCTATATTTCTGATATAACAAAGCCCGCCGATATGATGCAAGCATTTGATTTTGGACCCGGCTATGTTTTCCATTTAGCGGCAATGGTCAGCCGTGTAACATGTGAACAATCGGGAAGTATGTGTATCGACACCAACCTTACAGGAACACAAAACATTATAACACTAGCCAAACAATGTGGCGCAAAGCTAATCAACTTCTCCACTTCAGAAGTATACGGACCAGACGTTGAGGAAATGGATGAAAGCTGTGACCCAAATCCTAACAACCGCTACGGACTTTCAAAATTACTTGCTGAAAAAATAATTGAATATGAAGTTAAACATCATAATTTAGACGCGGTAACACTAAGGCCTTTTATGATGTATGACGAAAATGAAAACCTAGGCGACCACCGCTCGGCTATGATTCGCTTTGCGTACAATTTATATAATGGCATTCCTATAGAAGTTCATAATAACAGCGAAAGAGGGTGGCTTCATGTTTCCGATGCCGTCCGTGCCATCGAGGCTGCTACTCGTGTAGAAGGTTATCATGTAATAAATATAGGAAACCCGGATGTTTATACGATTAAAGAATTAGCGGAAATGATTTGTGAAGAATTTAAGGCAGACCCTTCGCTAATCAATTATGTTGATTTGCCTGTAAGGATGACATTGAAGAAGCGCCCTAGCTTAAAACTCCAGAAGGAATTATTAGGAGTAGTTCCTGCTATGAATCTTAAAGACGGGCTAAAGTTGGTATGCAATAAAATACGTGAAAGATTGAAATAGAAAGCTGAGGTACAAAGTGGCTCCGTTATTTTCTATAACTATACCCGTATATAACACGGAAAAATATTTGCACAAAGCTATTGATAGTGTGTTAACTCAAAAGTTTTCTGATTTTGAGTTGATTATAATTGATGATGGTTCTACCGACGGCTGTGCTTCTATCATTGATGCCTATGCTGAAAAAGATTCGAGGATAAGGGCTTTCCACAGGCCTAATGGCGGAGCATACTCCGCGATGCAAATGGGGATTGATTTGAGTGTAGGGAAATATGTGATGTTCATTATGTCAGATGATTATATGGACGGGAAAGCACTGGAAACTGTTGCCGCACAAGTTGAAGAATATGAATATGACATGGTTTTAGTTAATGTCGCCGTTCATATCTGTGATGAAGAACAAAGAATAACAATGGAAAACCGCTTTTACTGCACCATGAATGAAAGTTTTCAATTAAAAAATAAAAATGAAGTAGAAAAGATGTGGCCGTCTTTTATTAATTGGGGACTAACCCAGAATATGGTTAATGCCTACAAAACGTCTATAATACAAAAATTCCCGCTTGTTCAAAAATACTATGCTGCGGATTATCTGTTAAACATCCATATTGCGGATGCGGTTAATAGTGTTTCATATCATCCCGCTATTCTTAGTCATCATTTTCAATATGCTGTTGAGGATACAGAACGTAATATAAGTGTTGGGAAATATTATGATTATCAGCAAACAATGCTAAATGAGCTTTATATCGGATATAAGGCCCTTTTTGAAAAATGGGGTGTTTTAGATAAAAATGTTTGGCTCATGTTAGCGCAAAAGAGGCTGTCTGACTTTGAGTATAAGCAGCTCCCCGATATCTTCGCGTGGAATAATCCAAATACCGCTTTGCAAAATGTCACTGAAGTTTTATCTTACTTTGATGACGTAGCAGCAGAGACAAGCGCTCTGACAGGCCGGTGGGAAAACATAGAAAAGGCAATGTTAAATGTATGCAGCATAGAGATGCAGAAAATAAAGGGGCTATCATCTAAAATCAATAATATCGATAATAAATTAATACAAATGCTGTACGAAGCAAAAAGCAGTAAGGGTTCTGTAAATAAGAAAACGAAAGTAATGTTAGACGCTCTGTTTGATTTTAATAATCCGTACAGGGTTGGGCTATCTCTATACAAGGAGTTTTGCAGTAATATCCCAAAACTTCGGAATTCTGACACCCTTAAATATTTGCTGGCAGAAGAAAAGGCCCGCACTTTGGTCTTAGCAAGGGAATACGACCTGTCGGAAGCCGAACTGTCACAACTCTTTACTATCCCTGTTTCTACACCGGAAAAATATCATCTGCTCGCTCTTAACTATTATAACAAAGGTAATGTGGATGAAGCAATAGATACTATGAACAAAGGCCTTGAAGAATTTCCCGGGTCTAAAAGTTTGAATAATCTTTCTGCTATGATACAAAGCTCAAATATCCAAAGTGAGGAGTCATGAATATGACTGATGTACTTCTGGTTAATCTTTCAATATAGAAACAAACCCGCAGTCAAACGGCTTAGAGAAATATTTTTATTTGCTTGACGGAAGGGATGATGTTTCTTGAAAATTGCTACTATAGTAGGCGCGCGCCCTCAATTTATAAAAGCGGCGGCCGTTTCCCATACGCTTAGAAAAAAATATACCGAAGTCTTAATACACACCGGCCAGCACTACGATTTCAACATGTCAGATATATTCTTCGACGAGCTTAATATCCCAATACCCGACTATAATCTCGGTATTTCCGGCGGAACACACGCAAAAATGACTTCCGCGATGCTTGAATCTATAGAGGATGTTTTGCTTAGAGAACAAGCGGATATGGTTTTAGTGTACGGTGACACAAATTCTACTTTAGCGGGCGCGCTTGCAGCAGCTAAGTTAAGAATACCGGTTTGTCATGTTGAAGCCGGTGTACGCGTGGGCTCACTTACCAACCCTGAGGAAATAAATAGACGATGTACAGACCATATTTCGTCACTTTTACTGGCACCTACAGAATCCGCGCTAGAGAATCTAGCAAGAGAAAATTTGCAAGACCGCTCGGCTTTCGTGGGCGACCCAATGTACGATGCGTTCTTGTTCTATTCAGAAAAAGCGGAAATGCCAGCTTCTTTGATTGGCTTAGACGACAAAAAAATGAATACACCAAGCAAATATTATTATCTCACATGCCACCGGGAGGAAAACTCATCAAAAGAAGCAATAAATGAAATTTTCAAAGCTGCCGAGGGGCTGGCTGCTCCTGTAGTTTACCCTGTGCATCCTCGCAATACAGCGGTGGCCGGTACTCTTGTACCGAAAAATGTATTACTCATAAAGCCTGTTGGTTATCTGGAATCGATAGCACTCGTAAAAAATTGCGAAAAAGTAATAACTGATTCAGGTGGTTTACAAAGAGAGGCGTTTTGGGCAAAGAAACAGTGTGTTACCTTGTTTGACCACATAATCTGGCACGAAACGCATATAGGGAACCGTAACCAGCTTTCAGCCTGCAAATGTGAAGAAATACTAAAAAAACTGGCTTCCGCTCAGTCTGTTAATGATGATTATAAGCCTTTCGGTGATGGTGATTCGGCCGGGAAAATACTCTCATCCATTGAAAATTTTTTAAGGAAAAGGTGATACAAAATTGACATACGCTTTAATCGGTTGCGGAAGAATAGCTCAAAATCATATTTCAGCTGCACTGTCCAATAATTTGGAAGTAGCCGCTTTGTGTGATTCTGATATACCAACCGCACAGGACTTAAAAGAAAAAAACAAACTGGAGTCCGCTATCTTCGCTGACTACAAAAAAATGCTGCATGAACTAAAGCCAGATATAGTTGCCATCGCGACCCCAAGCGGCACACATGCGGATATCGCCATAAATTGCATACGAGCGGATTGCAATGTTCTAATAGAAAAACCAATCGCTCTTTCTATCGAAGACGCAGACAAAATCATAGAGGAGTCCAAAACAAAAAATATCATCGTTGCTTGTTGTCATCAAAACCGCTTTAACCGTTCCGTCCAAAAACTGCACGGCGCGGTAAAAGAGGGGCGCTTTGGCCGTATATATAACATTGCAGCACATATCAGGTGGAATAGAAACAGAAACTATTACGACCAAGCCAAATGGCGCGGTACATGGGCACAAGACGGCGGTTGCCTCATGAACCAGTGTATACATAATGTTGACCTGCTTCGTTGGATTATGGGTTGTGATGTAGATGAGGCATTTTCATACACTACAAACGCTATGCACCCCTATATCGAAGCAGAGGACATTGGTTTGGCAGTAGTTAAGTTTCTTAATGGCGGTCTTGGTCTGATAGATGGTACCGTTAATGTATATCCGAAAAACCTTGAAGAAACATTATATGTTTTTGGAGAACGAGGCACTGTAAAACTTGGCGGCGCATCTGTAAACCGTATTGATGAATGGATGTTTGAGGATGGACTGGATTCATTAGAAAGCGTACAAAAAGAATTTAACGAAAATCCGCCTAATGTATATGGCTTTGGGCATTCCCCTCTCTATAGTAACTTAATCAAGGCGATAGAAGACGGAACAAAACCTTACATCACAGCGGAAGATGGCAAGAAATCTATGGAAATAATTTTGGCTATATATAAATCATCTTTTACAAACAAACCAATCAAATTCCCGGTCGGGGTTTGTTCTACTTTGGATTTCTCCGGGCATTCGTGGAGGTGAATATGGGGAATTTTTATGTACATGAAAGCAGTATCGTCGATGATGGAGTCTCGGTAGGAACAGCAACAAAGATATGGCACTTTTGTCATATCCAAAGTAATTCAAACATAGGCGAAAATTGCACAATAGGACAAAACGTCTATATTGGTGATGGTGTAAAAGTTGGAAACGGCTGCAAGATTCAAAACAATGTTTCGTTGTACAGCGGTGTTGAGCTTGAAGACTATGTCTTTTGCGGGCCTTCGTGCGTATTTACAAATGACCTTACCCCAAGGAGCGAATTTCCCAAAGGCCCAAACCACCGCGTCAAAACGCTAGTAAAACACGGTGCGTCCATAGGTGCGAACGCAACGATTGTGTGCGGGCATACGATAGGCCGCTTCGCTATGATTGGGGCAGGCGCCGTTGTTACTAAGGATGTGCCTGATTATGCACTCATGGTCGGCATCCCCGCGAAACCGGTTGGCTGGGTATGTAGATGCGGAATAGTACTCGATGAAAACTTAAACTGTATAGGGTGCGGATGCTTGTATAAAGAAGTGAGAGGAGTTTTGTCATTATGCGTTTCAGAGACTTAGGCGCACAGTATGAATCACTAAAAGCAGAAATGGACAATGCAATTCAAGCAGTAATAGAAAAAGGTGCATTTATCCAAGGGCCGCAGGTTCGTGAGTTGGAAGAACAGCTTGCCGAATACGTAGGGGTGAAAAACTGTGTCGCCTGCGCAAATGGGACAGATGCCATATCTTTGGTGCTGATGGCTTGGGGTATAGGTAAAGGGGATGCGGTATTTGTACCCAACTTCACTTATATTGCTACAGCATCACCGGTTTCTCTGATTGGCGCAACCCCTGTCTTTGTAGATATTGATACAAAAACATTTAACATTTCACCAACCGCGTTAGAGTCAGCAATTAAACAGACTATTAAAGAGGGTTCGCTTAACCCAAAAGCAATTATCCCCGTAGACTTATTTGGGTTGCCTGCGGATTATGCGGCGATATCTGCGATTGCTGATAAATATAAATTACTAATTTTAGAAGATGGCGCGCAGGGGTTTGGTGGTGTTCTTGACGGAAAGAAAGCCTGTTCTTTCGGCGATGCGGCAATGACATCATTTTTTCCCGCTAAACCCCTAGGATGTTATGGTGATGGCGGCGCGGTTTTTACAAACGATGATGAACTATGCAAAACATTAAAAATGCTTCGTGTAAACGGAGCCTCGCCTGAAAACAAGTATGATAATAAAATGATAGGCGTAAATTCGCGTCTTGATACTATTCAAGCAGCAATCCTGCTCGTAAAATTAAATGCTTTCAAAAAATATGAGTTGGATAAATCTAATAGCTTCGCCGCTTACTACTCCGAGTTGTTAGAAGGAAGCGTAGCTACACCATATATCCCTAAAGGATATACGTCTGCATGGGCCCAGTATACTATTCAGCTGCAAGACAAAAAAACCCGTGATGAATTGCAGAGTAACTTGTCAGACAAAGGCATACCCAGTATGGTTTACTATCCGATGCCTTTGCATAAACAACGCGCATTTAAGTATCTGGAATATAATGATACCGATTTCCCAAATGCAGTAAAAGCAGCAGAATGTGTTCTGTCCCTGCCTATTCACTCTTATATGAAAACAGAAGAAATAGAAATTGTTTGCAAAGTGATACTGGAAACTATCAAATAAACTTGGAGGGAAATAAATCATGAAAACCATCGGAAGAAACGACCCATGCCCATGCGGCAGCGGAAAGAAATACAAACAATGCTGTATGTCCAGTAAAAAAGGCAATGTATCAGACCTAGCCGCCGCTTTCGATAAAATCTATGAAAACAACACATGGGGCAACGGTTCCGGCCCCGGCTCGCATCCGCAAGCTACCCTGGAATACCGCTATCATCTCGAAAAATTCTTTTACGACCACGACATCAAGTCCGTGGTGGATTTTGGCTGCGGAGACTGGCAGTTTACAAAATACATACACTGGGGAGACATTGAATACACAGGCTACGATATTGCGAAATTCTGCATAGAACAAAACAACAAACTATACAGAACGGACAAAATCCGTTTCCAAAGAACACCGGAATCTTATGCCGATTTGAAGGAAGCCGATTTATTCATATCAAAGGACGTTTTCATTCATCTACCCTTTGCTGAAATAAAAGATATCATGGATAATGCGTTCAAAAAATACAAGTACATGCTAATTACCAACTCTCACCCGGAGGTAAATGTTGATATCCAACCGGGACAGTTCCGGCCTATCGATATCCGCTTGGAACCGCTTTCGATTCCGGCAGAGCTGTTTTTGAAGTATAGAGAGCATGGGATAGGGAATCAAGCTGCTGATAAATATGTTCTGCTTTGCAGGGGTATTGTTCATTGATAGGAGGCAAAAACACATGAACCAAGCCATACACTTAGCATCACGAGAAAAAAATACACCCGTAAACCCAACGATTCTGCAACATACCATAAACAAGCCGGAAGATATAATCGAAATATATGACCAGGCTAAAGAAAGGTTCTCACCGGATTCTATTGAATACGAAAAAACTATACAAAGTATTGAGCGGTATATCGAAAATATTAATATTAAAGCAATAGCTGCCGACCTTTTTTTGAAAGATAAACTGGTCACCGGCTACGGCGATGATTATTTGCACCTATGGCACCTGCGCAAGTTAGACCTAAACGGCAATCCTGACGTTATCACAGCACTGGATTATTTTTTAAGCTCGAACAAGCCTTTCCCTGCATACTATGCGGATGTCGTTTTCATCGCAATGCGCCATAATCTAAATATCACAAGCTTTTTAGACAACTTATGCATAGTAGACACATACGGATTTGTAGAAGATATAATCCGAACAAATAATACTTCCGGTGAATTGGCAAATATCCTCCAAGATTATTTGAAGTACAGTCCTTTCATAAAAGAAGTGGAATCTGTAAAATGCTTGCGGATTATGTCTGCTCTAACCTCTGCCTTAGCCGGCAGCAGCATGGAGCTTTTCGAAATTTCTGTTCGTATGCAGCATAAATTTTTTAGTAAAATTTACCGGGATGATATCTACTGCGAAAGAATGGTACCATTTCTAGCAGAACAAGACGGTTTCATCTTCTTTGTGGGCAGCGCTTTTGAATGCAAAGACATAGGCGACACAGCAGGCTTCGCCAGAAATCTGCGAACAGCTCTGCAAATTATGCCAGGCATGAAAGATGTTGTTACACTTTTAGGCGATAAACTTAAACAGGAAGCGGCATCCCCCCGGCAACAGCTAGACGAAGAAACCGGCCGCATAAAATCAATCATCTACACAATGATTAGCACCGGGAATATGGCCATGGCGCAGCAGGTTTTAGAAAACTACGAGCAAGTAAACCCCGAAGACCCGGAAATATCGGAAATTAGGGAAAAGGTGGAAGAAATGCTTGTGTGAATCCGGATTATTGTTCTTGGCTGTACTTGAATGGTTGGGTTTAGATTATGAATCAAAAATGTGGACATTGCCGAAAATGAGCAAAGCCGAAATAAAAAACGAGCTTTCTGATTTCTCAGAAAGCCCACTGTCACCGGGATGCGGTCAAGAGGACTTGAACCTCCACACCCTTGCGGGCACAAGAACCTGAATCGAAAAATCACAGGCTCATCATTGATTATATAGGTTTACAAAAGTGAGTGTAAGCCCTCAAAAAATCACGTTTCCAATTCATAGCGGTTCTTGTGCTTAAAATTTCGCGTTATGTGTTGCGGATGCGCACACGAAATGATACAATAATTCCGAGGTGATGAACATGGCAAGAAGCGCAAATTTGCACATACGTATAGACCCGGAAACAAAATCAGGAGCGGAAAGTTTGTATTCTGCTTTTGGACTGACCTTGACGGATGCGGTCACAATATTTCTGCGACAGTCCTTGATGGTAGGGGGGTTGCCGTTTGAATTACGTCGGCCAAGATACAATGCAGAAACCGAAGCCGCGATACAAGAGGCTAGAGATATAATTGCTGGGAAAATTGAAACAAAGACATATTCTTCCCTTGCTGAATTTTATGCTGATTTAGAGAGTGAAGAAGATGATGAAGTTTGAAACAACTGCTCGATACCGGAAAGATATCAAAAGAATAAAAAAGAATAATCTTGACCTTTCTTTACTGGATAGCGTGATAGAAACACTACTGGAAGGGAAGCCCCTTGACGCAAAGTACAATGACCATTCGCTAAAAGGGGACTATGTAGGTCATAGAGAATGTCATATTAAGCCAGATTGGCTTTTTATCTACGCTATAAATAAAGGAAAATTAATTCTAACAGCAACGCGAACAGGGACGCATTCGGATTTGTTCTGATAGGATGCTTAAATTTGCTGCTGAACGTAAGCCATACAGCACCTAACAACGCAAAAAGCCCTCTCCTGGATTACTCCGAAAAGAGGGCTTTTTTTCATTTGGTGCGCTTACTTGGGATGCCCAATCACGACCGCAACCACCTTCTTAAAGAAGATTAAAGCCTTTGATTGGTTGTTCAAGTTTGCGCCATTCTCTGCGGTCAAGAGGACTTGAACCTCCACACCCTTGCGGGCACAAGAACCTGAATCTTGCGCGTCTGCCAGTTCCGCCATGACCGCATGTCACCAGGGTATTATAAGGTGAGAATAAGCTTCTGTCAATGGTCAGTATCATCAGGGAGCGAAACAAGCGCGTACCTAAATGAAAATCAAGCAGCTACTGGTCGGATTTGAACCGACGACCTGCGCATTACGAGTGCGTAGGCCTGATATTCACAACGCCGATTTATCCGTAAATAATCGCTCTTATCCCACCCGCCTCAATCATTTGACTACTTCTTGACTACTGGAAATAAAATCGTTAAGCTTTGCAGATGCCGTTTTTATTCGGCTTTTATCTAAATGCGTATAAATTTCCATGGTCACACTTATGTTGCTATGCCCCAGAAGATACTGGGCGGATTTTATATCTACCCCGGAGTAGTATAACATCGTGGCATAAGTATGCCCCTACAATATAATAACGCTAAACCTAGAAACCCAGTAAAATCAAGGGTTGCAAGGGTTAGCGTTATTTATTTTCACTCTATTCC
>Ga0209755_10004876_pt1 | contig 15565 bp, 14 predicted proteins | sample TergutCo191P1_FD_187301 | JGI IMG/M metagenome (GOLD analysis project Ga0209755, IMG submission 187301) | Cornitermes sp. P1 segment gut microbial communities from Petit-Saut dam, French Guiana - Co191P1 (SPAdes) (version 2) | ecosystem: Host-associated > Arthropoda: Insects > Digestive system... | reverse complement strand
TGGACTTATGATTCGCAACCAGAATAATATCGCCTTTCCTTATTCCGGCTTTTTCTGCCGGGGATTTCTCCGTTACAGAGGTTACGAACACTCCGCCGGAAGACTCTGCAAGCCCGGCTGCTTTCTTTTGCTCTTTTGTTAGCTCTGAGGCTTGAATTCCCCACTCATTGACCGACGATTTTTTGTCGCTTTTTGAGTCTGGCATAACGCCAGCCAAGCTATTTTCGTCTCGCAAGGCGATATTTACCTTCAGCTTCAAGGTCTTCCCATCTCGCAGAATCTCAAAATCGGCATTTTCGCTGGGGCGAAGCGCAGCAACGGTATTCCTCAAATCGTTTGCGTCTTCTATAATTTTGCCGTTTATGGAGCGAATCACATCACCGGCCTTTATTCCGCCTTTTTCTGCGGGAGAGCCTTCAAAAACCTCGCTAATCAACCCTCCTCTTGCCGGATTCAAATTCAGCGCTTTCGCTATGCTCGGATCTATATCCTGAATGCTAACCCCAAGCCAGCCACGGCTAACCTTGCCGTCTTTGAGCAAATCGTTCATCACGTTCCTTGCCCAGTTAACCGGTATGGCAAAGCCAATCCCCTGAAAACCGCCGCTTCTGCTCAAAATAGCAGTATTAATGCCTATGAGCTCTCCGGCTAAATTGAACAGCCCTCCCCCGGAGTTTCCCATATTTATTGCGGCATCGGTTTGTATAAAATTTTCATAGCTGGTAATTCCGCGCCCGTGAACACCCTTCGCAGACACTATCCCTTTTGTAACCGTTTGAGAAAGTTTAAAGGGGCTTCCGATAGCAATTACCCACTCGCCAACTCTTAGCGCATCCGAATTGCCAAGCTGCGCAAACGGCAAGTCCTTTACCTCATTTTCAACTTGAATAACAGCGATATCCGTTAGCGAATCGGTTCCTACAACCTTTGCTTTGAACTCTCTTTTGTCCGAGAGCGTCACTTTTATCTGGTCTGCGCCTTGCACTACATGGTTATTGGTCAAAATTTGCCCCGAAGAAGAGACAATCACGCCGGAACCCTGCCCCTGCTGCTTATGTTCTCTCTCTTTTGGCTTTTGCTGCCTTGGGCCAAAGAAGAACTGGTCAAAAAAATCATCTCCAAAGAATCCTCCAAAGCTATTCACTTTAACGGTAGCCTCCGTTTGGATGGTTACCACTGTTGGAATCAGTTTTTCTGCCAAATCCGCTATTTCGTAGCGAAAGCCTTCCAATTGCGGCGTTGCGGCTTTTGGCGCAACCTGCGGGGTTAAGGTTTGCAACTGCGTACTGGATGAGCTTGGGGACGTGCTACCGGCCGAGCATGTGAAAAGAACAGCCCCAATAATGGCAAAATAGATTGGCGATAGATGAGATTTCCCGATTTTCATGCTTCCTCCGCAATATTTTTGGGAAAATATAGAAATTATTTGACAAATCCGCAAAAAAATGCTAAATTTATACTTCCATCTTCAAGGAGGGATGGCCGAGTGGTTTAAGGCGCACGCTTGGAAAGCGTGTTTACTCACGTAACGAGGGTTCGAATCCCTCTCCCTCTTCTTAATGCAATTAGATAGCAATTTTTTCCTCGAAAATTTGCATTCAGGTGAAGCTTGCTTAAGCCCGAATGAAAGCACGCATATTGTAAAGTCTTTCAGGGCCCGTGCCGGTGATTCTTTAACTTTATGCGATGGAAAGGGGCATTTTGCGAAAGCGGATATTTTGGAGCCCAACCCAAAGGCTTGCAAAGTCCTGATAAAAAGCATAAGCGCTCAAAAGCCCCGGCCAAAAATCCACTTAGCCATAAGTTGCCTTTCGGATAACGCAGAAGAAGAAGTAGCCTTTCACGCAACGCAGCTACCGATAGCCGAAATTCACCTTCTGAGAACAGAAAGAAGCCTGGAACCGAGAGACTCCAATTTAGCCAAGCTCCATCGCCGGATGGAAGCAAAAAGCATGGCAGCGCTAAAACAAAGCCGCAAGCCCTGGCTAACAGAAATAAAAGCCCCGGTTTATCTGAGCGACTTTCTGGAAAAGTTCAACGGAAATTTGATAGTTTGCGATAAAAACGGCGAAACGTATGTTCCTCCCTTTGACCATCTCTTTCCAAATGTAGCCATTTTAACAGGCCCGGAAGGCGGATTTTCCCCATCCGAACTTGCGACTCTTAGAAGCAAGGAAGCTTTTTTTCTTTCGCTTGGCAGTTCCAGGCTAAGGGCAGTAACTGCGCCGCTCATCGCGCTCGGCAGAGTTATTTTTTCCTGTTCTGCAAAATCTGCATAACAAAACCCAAAGCTAATCCGGCACCGCCAATCCAGGCAAGGGATTCGGCATCACTAACCACACCGGGGTCGCTTTCGAAAAAGTTGGCGGCAAGCATGCAACTGCAAATGAACATTATGCAAAACACGCTCCATTTGCGCCAAAAACCTATATTATCAGGGAACAAACGCATTTAAATCTCCTGTAAAAACCCAGGCTCCCAGCCCAAGCATAACCAACAAGCTAACAGCAATATTCGCTAAAAAAAAGTCTCTATTCACCATATCCAAATCATTTGATTTCCTAAACAGGTGCATATACAAAAGAGTAACGGCAATAACAGCCAATGCCGCCCACCACGGCAAGCCCAGATTCCACCAAAAACCCGTAAATGCCGCAAATCCCAGCATGGCCATGTGGCACAGCAATGCTATAAGCATGGACTTTTGCGCTCCGATTTTCACCGGTATGGAGTGCAGCCCCAATTTTTTGTCTGATTCAATATCCTGGCTTGCATAAATTATATCAAATCCAGCCATCCAGAGCGTAAGCATAATTCCAAGCGCGGCTGGGAAAAGCGCAAATTCCCCTGTAGTCGCAATCCATGCTCCGAGCGGGCTTAACCCAATCGCAATGCCAAGCATGAAATGCGAGAGGCTGGAAAAACGTTTCCATAGCGAATATGAGAGCAGAAACAAAAATAACGGCAATGCGCAATAGAAAGCGAGAGGATTCAAAAGCCAAGCGAAAAAAACGAATACGGCTCCGTTTGCTATTATAAAGAGAGTCACGTTTCTTCTTGAAATTTTGCCTGCAGGAATATGCCTCATCGCTGTGCGTGGGTTAAGAGCGTCGAATTTTGCGTCTGCGAGCCTGTTAAAAGCCATTGCTCCGTTTCTCGCAGTGAACATGCAAGCCAAAATTAGCAAAAGAATTTTAACGCTTGGCAATCCGTGCGCTGCCACAAGCATGGAAGCGAGCGCAAACGGCAACGCAAAGAGCGTATGGCTAAAGCGAACAAGTTTCCCGTATTCCGCTATATTAGAAAACATAAAGAAAGAAATTTAGAAAAAACTCTGCGCATAAATTACGCATGCCGCTCGCAATAATTTTCTACATTCCACCATACAATGCAATCAAAAGACATCATTCGCATCCAAACGCCGGAACGGGAAATCGTTTTGCTGGGAACTGCGCATATTTCGCAGGAATCCATAGATCTGGTTAGGGCTGCCATAGCCGCAGAGAAGCCGGATTGCGTTTGCGTTGAGCTGGACGAAGGGCGGCTTAAAGCTTTGGAAAACAAAGATCGCTGGAAAAACCTGAATGTAAAGGATATCCTGAGAAAAAAACAGATGACCTCTCTTATAGCAAATCTGGTTTTGGCATCATATCAAAAAAGAATGGGCGAGTCCACAGGCGTAGAACCCGGCTCAGAGCTGAAAGCAGCGGTTGAAGAGGCTAGGGCTTGCAATGCGAATCTTGTTTTGGCAGACAGAGATGTTAAAACCACTTTGCGGCGAGCATGGGCAAGCACCCCGTTTTTTCGCAAGTTCAAACTGGGCTATGCTTTGCTTGGTTCAATTTTTGAAACGGAAAAAGTGAGCGAAGAAGAACTGAGCAAAATGCGAGAACAGGATACTCTCTCTATTATGATGGAAGATTTCGGAAAAGAATTCCCTGAAATCAAGCAAATCCTAGTCAGCGAAAGAGACCAGTTTTTGGCAGGCAGAATTTTGAAAGCCGAAGGGAAAAAAGTGCTGGCAGTAGTAGGAGCCGGCCACCTACACGGAATAGAAAACATAGTAAGGGCAGCCCATGGTGCTTGCCCTGAGCCAATGCCGACCGAAGAAGAGCTTTGCAAAATCCCGCCGCCCTCGCTCTGGGGCACTGTCATAGGCTGGGGAATTCCGGCAGCGATAATTCTATCTCTAGTCTATATAGGAATTAAATTAGGCCCCTCGGCTTTTGCAGACAACGCTCTTTTTTGGGCAATGGCAACCGGCCTTCCCGCAGCGTTCGGTGCTACTATCGCGCTTGCGCATCCTTTGGCAATATTGACCGCTTTGTGCCTCGCTCCCTTAACTACTTTGCATCCGTTGATAGGGGTTGGCATGTTCGTAGCTTTTGTGCAGGCATATTTTTGTCCTCCGCGAGTTTTTGAAATGGAAGCGGCATCTGAGGATATTTGGAAGCCGAGCCGTTGGTGGAAGAATCGTTTTACCAGAGTTTTTCTGGCATTCATCTGCCCGGGATTACCCACAACAATAGGCAGTTTCGTAGGCATGGGAAAGATATTTTTTTCTATATTACCCCCATGAATCGTATAGTATGCAAGTTTGGTGGCAGCTCTGTGGCTGATGCCGTCCAGTTCCGTAAAATCAAAGATATTCTCTCCGGCAATTCGGAGAGAAAAATTATCGTGGTCTCAGCACCCGGCAAAAGAAATCCGCAGGAAGCCAAGTTAACCGACCTGCTCTACTCTGCTTATGATCTCGCAAAAACGAACCTCGACTTCTCGGAACCCTGGAAACATATAAAAGAGCGCTTTGTGGAAATAACAGACGGCCTCTCCATACGCTCCACAATACGCAAAGAGCTGGAAGAGCTTGAATCCTCCATGAGAACCCAGGCAAATGAAATCTCCGTTGACTTCGTAGCAAGCCGCGGCGAATACCTCTGCGCTAAAATAATGTCCGAATTTCTGGGCGCAAAATTCATAGACGCATTTCCTATAATACAATTTGACAATCAATACTGCGTAACACAGCAAAGCCTTGATAATCTGGGAGCCACACTCTCAGACCCTGAACAGCTATATGTAGTTCCCGGCTTCTACGGAAGCGATACGCAAGGCAAGCTCAAAACCTTCACCCGTGGCGGCTCAGACATCACCGGCGCAATTCTGGCAAATGCCTGCGATTGCATGTTATACGAAAACTGGACCGATGTTTCCGGGCTCCTGATGGCAGACCCTCGCATTGTCCAAGACGCGCACTCAATAAACTATGTGAGCTACAGGGAAATAAGAGAACTGGCATACAGCGGAGCAAACGTCCTGCACGATGAATCCATAGATCCATGCAGAGCAAAAAATATATCCATACATATAAAGAATACCAATAGCCCCAGCGACCAAGGCACTATTATCGGGCCAACTCCGGCAAGCGTGTCCAGAACAATAACCGGCATAGCTGGGCGCAAAGATTTCTCAATGCTGTATATTGAAAAAAGCATGATGAACAAAGAAAAAGGCTTTGGCCGCAAAGTGCTCACGATTCTAGAAGACCATGGCGTCTCTTACGAACTCTCCCCCTGCGGCATAGACTCTATGAACGTTGTTGTGGACTCCAAATCGCTTCATAAAGTTGAAGAAACCGTTAAAGCGGAAATTGAGCATAAAATGCACCCCAATAAAATAAGAATTTTCGATAACATAGCCTTGATAGCGACTGTAGGCCACGGAATGGTGAACCAAATAGGAACAGCCGCAAAGCTCTTTGACGCTCTCGCCAAAGAAAACATAAACGTACGTGTGATAGATCAGGGCTCATCGGAAATAAACATAATCATTGGGGTTTGCGAAGCAGACTTTGAGAAAGCTATAATAGCCATCTACAGAGGGTTTATAGATTAAGCTTCCTTCTCAAAAAACAGCACTATATTTTCCATCAACTCGTCTGTAGCGGAGTGCGTAAAAAACCATCCGGCCTCGTGCATTTTCTCTGCCTCTTTCTCAATGCGAGCAGCCAAAATCTCAGGATGGTCAAAATTATCCAAAGATAAAATACGCTCGGAAACAACTCTCAACTTGCGCCCTTCCCGCTAAGCATAACTTCAACTGTTTTTAATTTTAGCGCTATATCGCCAAAAGTACTGCGCTCGCGTATGTATTTATTGTCCAGCCGCATCCATTCGTCAAAGTCAACATCGTTGCGGCCGCTTGTTTGCCAAATGCAAGTTAAACCCGGCTTAACGGAAAGCCTTATGTAATGCCACGCCTCATAAGTCTTAACCTCGTCAGGAGTCGGGGGCCTAGGGCCAACCAAACTCATGTCACCGATCAGCACATTAAAGAATTGCGGCAATTCATCAAGGCTATGGCGCCGCAAAAATGCCCCACCGTACTTTAAGATTCTGGGGTCGTCATCCATTTTAAAAGTGGGCCCTCTGGCTATGCCGCCATCTTCCATATCCAACTGCTTTTTCAATCTCTCTTTTTCCTTATCTGCGCCCGGATACATGGTTCTAAACTTATAGCACTTAAACAATTTGCCGTTTCGCCCAACTCTAACCTGTTTGAACAGAATTGAAACGTCCTTTGCCAATTCCTTTCCAAGCTTCCTTTGCTCAGACTGCCATTTTAAAAGAGAACGCTTTACAAAAACAGCGCATACAAGCATAACCAAAGAAAATAACGCTATGCCGAATAAACTGCCGGCAATATCCATAGTTCTTTTCAAAAGCCTCACGTAAAATCCATGAAAAGTTTTTTCCTTCACGTCTTCAATAGAAATTCGCTTTACCTTTAAAAAATTAGATTCGCTATTCCACCTTTTTATAAATCTGCTCTCTTCTTGCAGAGAAGATTGTGATTTGCCGCTGTAAAAATATACCTTGAAATTAAAATCAGCCGGAATATCGTCTAAAAAACCGGCATCCTCCAGCCTTTTCTTTATGTTGCCTTTTATGTCTTCAAGCAACTGCAAATTTTTATTCACATACAAACACCAAAGGCAACTCTTTCCCTGCCCAATAACTCCCATATATTCCTTTGAAAGTATGGCTTGCACGGAAATTCTCCACATTTCTAGAATTTTGCTGTTTTTTTCCGTAACTCGCTTGGGAATTTGCAACTGAAATCCGTCATATACAAAACCCTTGAGCGGAATTTCAACCCATACAAAACACTGATTCCTGCGATTGTTGCGGTAAATTTCCTCTTTTATCCTTTGTAAAAAAAAATCACGAGGATACGCAAACTCCTCGTGTTGGGCAAACCAATCTACCGAATTCATGTAATCAGTACCGCTCATATCAGCGTACCGTTTTATCCATCAGAATTTATGATCTCTGTAAGCTCCGCCAATACTTTAGCTGCTTGGTCATTTGGAACCTGGCAGGTTCCGGCTGCCGCATGTCCGCCACCGCCATAGTTTAGCATAAGCGCGCCGATATCGGTTTGGGAAGAACGGTCAAAAATAGATTTTCCCGTTGCAAAAACCGTGTTCTGCATTCTAAGCCCCCATAAAACATGGATGCTTATGTTGATCTCCGGAAACAAAGCGTAAATCATAAAGCGATTTCCGGCCCAAATAGTTTCTTCGTTTCTTAAATCCAAAATACCGAGGTTCTTATGCACCTTTGTGCAACGCTGAATCTGCTCCCTGAACTGCTTTTCGTGAGCATTGAAAATCTCCACTCTTTCCTTAACATCGGGATGCTTCAAAATTTCATCTATAGAATGCGTTTTGCAATAGGCTATAAGCTCCATCATCAATTGATAATTGCTTATGCGGAATTCTCTAAAGCGCCCAAGCCCCGTGCGGCTGTCCATTAAAAAATTCAAGAGCTCCCAGCCTTTGGGCTCCAAAACATCTTCACGTGTAAACTGCGCGCTATCCGCCTTGTCAACGGCTAGCATCATGTCCGTATCTATTTTCGGAAAAGTTTCCAAGCCGCCAAGCCAGTCGTAAACAACTCTGGAAGCAGACGGCGCATGCGGATCCACTACATAATTTTCAACATCAACAGTAACGTTCCTTAAAACCTCGCTTTCATGATGATCAAAAACAAAAGCGCAAATAGATTGATAAGGCAAGTTTGTGCTTATGTCCCTCTCGGAAAGTTCAATCAAGCCATCTTGCATATCCTTAGGATGAACGAATTTAATATCATCCACAAGGTCCAGCTCTGTTAAAAGCATCCCACAGACAAGCCCGTCAAAATCGGATCTTGTTACCAAGCGGAACTTCTTTCCGCCAGCCTTCATTCTCGCCAAATTCGTATTCATACTTCGGGTCTCCTTCTAAGGGTTAATATAGAAAAATTTCACTTTTTAATCCACTCTCTGTTTATATCGGGAATGTCTTCCAGCAAGCGAACCGTATGCGGGCTTTGGGGGTTTTGGGTTACATCTTCCGGCTTTCCGGCTTCCACAATCTTGGCCTCATGCATAATAAAAATACGGTCGCTGACATAATAAGCAAGCCCTATATCGTGGGTCACAAATACAATAGTCATTCCCAGTTCCGCTTTGAGCTTCATAAGGTAGTCCAAAATATTCGCTCTAACGCAGGCATCAACCATGGACGTAGGCTCATCCGCTATAAGCACCTTGGGCTTCAAGGCAAATATGCGAGCCAGCAGCATTCTCTGCATTTGCCCACCACTCAACTCAAAAGGATATTTCCCTTCAATATCCGTAGGTTTCACATTTACCGCCAGCAGAGCCTCATCAACACGCTGGTCTATTTCCTGCTTTGACGGCTTGTTTTTCAATATGCCAAAAGCATCCTTAAGCTGAGTGCGAATAGAAAAGAACTGGTTAAAACAGCCAAACGGATCTTGAAAAACGCTTTGCACTTCGTTCCAGTGGTCACGGGTATTGGTAATGGGCTTGCCTTTATATAAAAAGTGTCCGCTATCCGGAGAATAAAGCCCAAGCATTATTTTTGCAAGAACGCTCTTTCCGCAACCGGAGCCGCCGACTATTGAAACTATCTCTCCATCCGTAATATCAAAAGAAACTTCGTTAACCGCGCAAACTCTTTTTTTGCCATGCCCGAAAAACTTGCTTATGCCGTTCGCTGAAAATATAATATCATTCTGCATGATCGCACCTCACTAAACGTTCTCCTACCATGCGCATACGCTGGTTGTTCTCCTTGCATTCGGGCCTTGCGCTTGGGCAACGCTCCGCAAAACGGCAACCTTTTATGTTTTTTGCCAGGCTGGGAGGCGCACCCTCTATTGTTGTGGGCTTTCTGTGCTTTTGCCCGGAATCTGCGCTCAACATGGCTCCCATCAAAGCCTTTGTATAAGGATGGCGAGGATCATGCACTACCTGAGTGGCAGTGCCGTATTCCACAAATTCGCCTGCATACATAATGGCTATATTGTGCGCGACATGGCGAAGCAATGGAAGCTCATGTGTAATGAATATCATTGTTGAAAAAATATTTCTCTCAAGCAAATCGAATATCATTTTAATAACAACTTTTTGCGTGGTCACATCAAGAGCAGAAGTAGGCTCATCCGCAATAACAACCTTTGGGTTCAGCAAGGTTGAAATTCCTATAACGCTGCGTTGCCTTTCGCCTGCGGTTAATTGAATAGGATAGGAATTCAAAATATGCTCCGTTTCCATTCCGAACAAGTCAAAACGTTCGCGCAAACGCGCATAGACTTCTTGCTTGTTCAATTTATGGCTTTCGCTGTGAGCCGCTATAACATCAGCGGCAATGTCTTTTATTTTTCGAGTGGGATTAAGAGCGTTGAATGCTCCCTGCGGAATCATGGACACTTTTTGCGAGAGAACGTTGCAGCGAACATCTTGAGGAGTTCTGTTCATAAGCGATTCTCCACCCACAAGGACTTCGCCGCTGGTCGGGTAAAGAGGCGGAATGAACAAACCCATCAATCCATTTACCAAAGTGGATTTTCCGCAACCGGATTCACCGGCTATACCCAAAATTTCACCCTGCTTCATTGTAAAAGAAACATCGGTAACCGCATGTATCTCTTGTCCAAAGCGAGTTAGATAATGCAAACTTAAATCTTTAACTTCCAATATTTGTGCCATACCGCCTACTTCCTCAAGCGAGGATTGAATACGCCTTCCATAGAATTATTAAGCAAATAAAGAGCAAACACTATAACCGTAATCACAATAGCCGCAGGAAAAATACCCCACCAATATCCATAAGTTATGGCCGAGTTGTTCTTGGCAGTATTGAGTATAACACCAAGAGAAGTAGAGCCTTCGCCAATGGGCCCAAGACCTATCATGCTAATAGCGCTCTCCGATAATATACCGCTTGCCACCTGCATAATGAACACCATAAATACATAAGAAGCAAGATAAGGCAAAATGTGCTTGAATATAATCTGCAAATTGGAAGCTCCGTTTATGCGAGCAAGAGAGATATGGTCGCGCCCTCTTAAGCTGGTAGCCTGAGCTCGCACGGAACGAGCCGTCCAAGGCCACGTTGTAAGGCCTATAAGCACGGCAATCAAAGTCAATGACCGGCCTTCGGGCCAAGATGCGCTTACCAAAACCAAAACCACGAAAGAGGGTATAACTATGAACAGATTGGTAAACATGTTTAAAATATCGTCAACAAGACCGCCTTTGAATCCGGCAAAAAGCCCCACAAGAGTACCGATTGTCGTAGCGATTATGCCGGCCATAAAACCAACATAAAGGCTGTTCTGCAAACCTGTCAAAAGCAGAGCCACATAGTCTTGCCCCAAGTTATCCGTTCCAAGCCAGTAGGCAGAGCCCGGTGCTTCGTAAGACATTCCCTCCGGAGCAGCCGAATATACAAAAGGCCCGAACAATCCGGCAAGTATAGTTGTCAAAAACAGAAAACTGCCAATAACAAACATCGGTTCTTTGATTAAATTTTTTAAAAGTTTTAACATTTTGCCTCCCTTATTTAGCGTCCATGGACAAGCTTTGCTTCACTCGTGGATCCAATAATGCAATCAAAATATCAACTGTAAAATTCGCAAGCAAAACGCAAGTTGTAATGAGCAAGGTCACTCCCTGTATAACAGGATAATCATTATTTTGTATTGCCGTTAACATGGCCATGCCAAGGCCAGGATAAGAGAATATCATTTCAGTAATCAGCGCGCCTCCAACCATTTGCCCAATGGACAAAGCGAGACCCGTAAGTTGCGGAAGCATTGCGTTGCGGAACAGATAAGCGAGCACTCTTGTTTCTTTTAAGCCAAGCCACTTTGCGTATTTAATATAATCCGTCCCAAGCTCATAAATTCCCATGGAGCGCATGCCAATCGCCTGGCCGCCTGCAAGAATCAAGAAAATTGAAAGGAACGGCAAAACATAATGATATGCCACAGAAGACAGGAATGCGAAAGAAAAACCCGGTGTCAGCTCAAGCGAATATGCGCCAACCGCAGGGAAAACATCCCATACAATTCCAAAGAAATAAACCAGCACCATTCCAAACACGAAAAAAGGAACGGAACTCATCAAAAGAGCCATGGGGAAAAGCGCCTTGTCAAAAATGCCACGCTTGTAAGCCGCAAGAGCTCCCAAGCTGTTTCCGAATATCCACCCTAATAAAATAGCGGGGAACTGCAGAGCTATTGTCCAAGGCAAAGCCTGCATAATTATTTCCGCCACCGGCTTTTGATTTCTGAACGATGTTCCCAAATCGCCATGAAACACCTGCCCTACATAAGTCAAGAGTTGCGAAAATTTAGATGCCCTAATGGCATTTCCTGCTTCGTCTCTAACTATGTTGCCTTGATTGTCCACAACAATCAAACCGAAATCCTTGCGCAGATTTTCTTCTGTTTGCTTGCGAATCTCAGGACTGCTGAATGATGATTGCGCCATCATTATGTCCACAGGGTCCGAACCCAAGCGAGGCAAAAAGAAGTTAAGCGAAAGAGCAACTAGAAAGGTAAGGAAATACCATATTGCTCTTAACGAAATATAACGAACGGTGGGGTACTTTTTCAGCATATTTTTCCAAATTTAAAAACCAATCATTTAGCCGGCTTAAGTCTCCACAGAGTGTTTATGCCGCTTCCAACCCAGGGTAGCTGGGGTGGAGCAAACGGATTTTTTTCCGTTGGCCAGCCAATCCAAGCCTTTGTGCTGAACTGGTAATATTCCTCAGGCAAATGGCAAACCGGTATAACTGGCTGGTCATTGAGGAATATGTTGTTAAGTTCAATATAAGCGCTCTTCAAGGATTCTTCGTCTGTCAACAAAGGTATTATATCCAAAAGCTCATCCACTCTCTTGTTGTATCCTGCGCTGGAGGGATTGTTGTAGCGGCCTTCATTTTCGTTCATGGAGTTGCCGTCTCCAATTCCACGCCAGTTACGCGAAGACATAGTGGCATTGAAGCGATTCCATGGAAGCGATGCGGTAACCGCAACCGGAGGCTTTCTCATAATTAAATCAAATTCCCCGGAAGGCAAAGACGGCCAATACTGGCTTCCGTCAACAAAACCTTCGCGAATATCTATGCCCACCGCACGCAACTGCCTAACAACTAAATTCACAATCGCTTCCCAGTCAGACCAGCCGGCAGGAGATTTAATCAGCAAAGTAGGCAATGTATCGCCTTTGGGCCCTATGGAATGTTTCAAATTCCCTTTGTCGTCAAAGATGGCCTTATAACCGGATTTCTCAAGCAATTCTTTCGCAAATTCCTTATTGCCGAGCGGAACGCTATGCTTGTTCACTTCATCCGCATTGTAATATTTTTTCTCCAAGCCTTCAGACATAATCAAACCGGGTTTAATTTCCGGCGTATAGTTGGAAAGAGCTAGGCGGCTTATAGCCGCATAATCTATGGCAGCAGCCATTGCGCGACGGAAATTTCTGTCACTTAACGGAGCCTTTGTGTTATTCAAATACAAGAAGTGCATTGAACCAGGAACAAAATAAGGAGGCGCATCATACCAAGTGCTAACGCCGTCTTTCTTTTTCTCGTTTATGCGAGGAATGTAGTTCATGGAAGCATCCAAAGCGCCTTTTTGCAAATTTATGGCAAAATGATCGTTATTCTTATATATGGGATGAATTATAAATTTCGGGACAGGAAGAGCACCATCGTGCAGAACCTTGTTTCCCCAGTAGTCATCGCGGCGAACTAAAACTATGCGCTCATTGTTGTATTGAGCCAATGTGTATGGACCTGAAACCACAGGGTCTTTATCGCATTTGATCTTTTTCACGGCATCAAAATCATTATTGTTCTCCGCCAGATATTTTTCAAAAACATGCGCAGGAACTATGCGAATGGCCTGCAACTGATCCAAAATAGCGAGCGGATTATTGCGACCGGCCTTGTTAACTATAAAAGAAACTCTCTCTTTGCCATCAACCGTATCCACTTTTATTTCGCTGACAAATTCGCCAACATAATTGGTAGGAGCCTGAGGGAACCTCTTGCCTAGTTCGTAAATGAATTTAACATCAACAGAAGTAACAGATGCGCCATCGCTCCACTTGGCTTCCGGTTGCATATCCACAACAACCTTTTCCGTATCATAAGAAACCAGCATGCCCAATACAGGCTCCGTAGCTCCGGTTAATGAATTGTAAGCGGTTAAAGGCTCGTACATTATATTGAAACGGTCATTTGCGGGCCAAGCCACCAGCCAAGGCTCTACCAGAGGATTAAAAGTGTTGGGATCTCCCCACTGGGAACCCGACAGATAAAGGGTTTCGCTGCGCGGATAGCTTGATACTCTGGCGTCACCAGTCTTTTTCTCTTCACAAGACATTAAAAAGCCAAGAGACAGCGCAAATGCGCTACATATAATTCGCCTTGATAAATGCATCTAAAAAACCTCGCTGTGTTATTCCAGATAAAAATATACAATTTTTTTTGGCAAATGAGAAAAAAAAATGAAAATTAAAGCAAATAATCCTTACAATTGTCAAAAGCCTCCAGTACAACAGGGTCAAACTGAGAGCCCTCACCACTGAAAATAATTTCAAGAGCCTTTTCCCTTGGCATCCCTTTACGATAAATTCTGTCTGAAACCAAGGCATCATAAACATCAACAACAGACATTAGCCTTGCCCAAAAAGGAATTTCCTCGCCTTTTTTGCCGTTTGGATACCCTTTGCCATCAAAATACTCATGGTGATTCAAGGCTATATCGTAGGCATAAGGCAAATAAGCATGGCTTTCAAACTTTTTTCGCATTTTCCTTATCAACTCCGCCCCTTTCTCCGCATGCTTTTTCATTTCTTCGCGTTCTTCATCATTTAGTGGCCCAGGTTTAAGCAAAACATAGTCCCGGACTCCTATTTTTCCAACATCGTGCAAAGGCGCAGCTCGCACAATAAGGGCCAGTTGATCTCTTGTAAGATCGCCTGAATTAACGAATTCTTCCCCTAAAGTACCTATAAACATGGAGGTTCTAAGTATATGCCCGCCGGTATTTTCATCTCTGCTTTCCACTGTTTGCGCCAGTGTCTGCGCCATGTCTTCCTGCAAGTTTACCATTTCACGCCTTATCTGTTGCGCCCAGCCCACAAGCTTGGAGTAATCCGCCACATTTTTAAAACGAAAATAAAGCAACTCCTTATCAATAGGAATGGAAAAAAAATCCATAGCTCCCAGCTTTCTGGCTTCAAATTCCATTACAACATCACCCGATGCGCCAAAAAACACAACAGGAGCTTGTCTTTTTATGGTATTTATTTTTTTTACAAAACTTATTTCATCTGTAGCTACTATTGTTATACTGGAAAAGTTTAACCTTTCATTAGGCTTTAAATGAATAAACTCATACGAAGGCGAAAGATTTTTTTCAAAATACTCCCACTTTCCAGGCTCCTCAGATACTAACAAAACTCTTTCCATCTTTCAAACTCTTTCAATCTCTTGCTAATCCTCCACACCCTGTGAATAACAAATATAGGTAAATATACATTATTTAAAAAGAAAGAGATAACAAAAATATTAAAAATGCAATTAAAAATGCAGACGGCAGGACTCGAACCTGCAATCTTCTGGTTCGTAGCCAGATGCCTTAATCCAATTTGGCCACGCCTGCAGGAAATAAAAAGACCTCGGCGGCGACCTACTCTCCCGCATCATGACGATGAGGTACCATTGGCGGCGGACGGCTTAACTTCCGTGTTCGGGATGGGAACGGGTGTGTCCCGCCGCCTATAGCCGCCGAGGAAAAAATAAAAACCTTTACAACGAGATATTTCTGTCATACAGACGAGTAGAGATAGGGAACGAGGGCCAATTAGTAGCGCTTGGCTCAACGGCTCGCGCCGCTTCCACCTGCGCCCTATCCACGCCGTGTTCTCCGGCGGGCCCCCCAGGCCTCATCTTGGGAGCGGCTTCGCGCTTAGATGCGTTCAGCGCTTCTCCGCGGGGCGCGCGGCTACCCGGCAGTGCCGCTGGCGCGACAGCCGGCTCGCCGTAGGCGCCCCCGTCCCGGTCCTCTCGTACTAAGGACGGCTTCCCTCAAGCCTTGTGCGCCCGCGCCGGATAGGGACCGAACTGTCTCACGACGTTCTGAACCCAGCTCGCGTGCCGCTTTAATTGGCGAACAGCCAAACCCTT
>Ga0209755_10004875_pt1 | contig 15569 bp, 11 predicted proteins | sample TergutCo191P1_FD_187301 | JGI IMG/M metagenome (GOLD analysis project Ga0209755, IMG submission 187301) | Cornitermes sp. P1 segment gut microbial communities from Petit-Saut dam, French Guiana - Co191P1 (SPAdes) (version 2) | ecosystem: Host-associated > Arthropoda: Insects > Digestive system... | reverse complement strand
GTGCTGAAATTGCAACAATAGATTTTGCGTCCATTGAGGATCATGCCTTTGATGTGGTATACCGTGCGCGTTTAAACGCAGAGGAACAATATAATGAAGTGGGTTTAAGCATCACAGTCCCTGTGGATGTTGATCATTCTGACGAACAGGTATCGGTACAAATTTCAGTATATAGCCGCATCCAAGTTAAAAATGAACCACTTCAAGCACCACAGGGTCGCACGATGAACATTGACGATTTCCTTGGTCAACCGGACGCACTTGTCACATCATTTATGGATGGTTTTATGTTTGGTTCACAAGTAGGGTTTGATTTGTTTCAAACACCGAATTCATTCTGCGACTGCGGAGCGGCAAATTGTGACTGCGGTTGTGTATGGGGTTTTGTGCCGGCATGCGGTAGTGACGTGGTCGATGGCTCTGCATTGTCGGGTGATGCATATATTTTGATGGGTACCGTATGGGCATGGGATATGGACGCAGGTTATGTTTATGCCTTTAACAATGACGGCACACTCACAAGAGGATTTCCCATAGCGACACAAACACTGCGCTGGAACATCACGGGCACAACGCTGAGAATTTATACACCCGGATTTACAGAACGGTGGACATTTGAGATTGTTAATGATGTATTAACGATTACCAGTCAACAAGTATCTGGTATGCAGTTTAGCTATATTCGGCAACACGATGTAGCATACGGTAGTGATGTGGTCGATGGCTTTACATTGTCGGACGACGCATATGTTCTCATTGGTACCGTATGGGCATGGGATATGGACGCAGGTTATGTTTATACTTTTAACAATGACGGCACACTCACAAGAGGATTTCCCGGTGCGATACAAACACTGCGCTGGAATATCACGGGTACAACGCTGAGAATTTACACACCCGGATTTACGGAACGGTGGACATTTGAGATAGTTGATGATGTATTAACGATTACCAGTCAACAAGTATCCGGTATGCAGTTTAGCTACATCTTGCAATATGATGCAAACGGATTGGTATAAATATAAAAATATTAATGTTTTGAATCGATAAACGATCATAAAAATCCGCTTTTTACTGGGCGGATTTTTGTTGTTACTGTAAATGTTGACAGGTATTGTTAAGTTATGTAAAATATAGGTCGTTGAGTCTGGTTGCGTAAATGAGATGAAAAAAATCCAGTCGTCTATGCAAATTGTCATATATATGTTACAATGACAATAATAATTTGAAAAATGGATGTGATATTAAAAATGTTGCTGACAAAAGAATGCGATTATGGTGTGCGCATCATTCGTGTGCTCGCTGATGGCGAAAAAAGAACTGTGCAGACAATTAGCGAAGCTGAGCATATACCCTTAAAGTATACGTACAAGATTATTAAAAAACTTGAAAAAGTGGGGCTTGTTAAAAGCATTCGCGGTATACACGGTGGTTATGTATTGGTCAAAAATCTTGAAGAATTTTCTTTGCTGGACATTGTGGCTTCGATTGACAAAAAACTGGTTCTAAATGAATGCTTGCTTCCGGATGCACAGTGCCAGCGTAATAACCCAGACGCACCCTGTAATGTGCATCAAGAGCTCGGGCGCATTCAGAGTGTGTTGGTTACAGAACTGTTGTCAAAGAATATGACACAGGTTTTGTTTCCAAAATAATCACAAAATCAAATAATAGCACAAAAAATACGGCACATCATCTGATATGCCGCGTTTTTTATGTGTTATTATGTTTAGACGTAATTTATTTTTGTTTTGCGAATTTTTATCGCCGCGAAGATGACCAACAGTATTGTGAGTCCAAGTCCGATCATCAGTGGCACGATGAGGGATGTCAATCCCGTTTGCGGCATTAAAGCCAGCGGCAATGGCATATCATCAATGGTAACTGCTTCATCGATTACAATGTTTGTGTCATCTGCCTCTGACGATGCTGGAGGTAATTCGATGATCACAGCAACATCTTCTTCATATTGTGTGCGTGGTGTTTGGGTATCATCAATGTACACATAATCATTGGCGGCATCATCAGATGCTGCGTCATTTGTTGCCGGGGTGTCGATGATGGATGGTCTGTTGGTTTGTCTGTGGACGGTTCCGCCAACAACAGGCTCATCGTCAGAATCATCATCGTTTGATGGTGGTGCAGGCGGAGCCGGAGGTTGCGGAATTGCTTCCCAAATAGCAACGAGTGTGTTGTTTTCGTAGATGTTTTGTTCAATGTCTGCATCAACGGCGGTGCCTGAGATAAATTCCCAACCGGTTAAGATATAATCTGTTTTGTAAGCTTCATCACAGGGAAGGATGTCTTGCACATTTGTTCCAAAGCGCACTTGAATGCTGTCAATTGGATTGCCATAACCCATATCAAATTCAATGGTTAAATAGATGGGTTCCCATATTGCAACGAGTGTGTTGTCTACATAGATGTTTTGAATCATGTCCGCATCAACAGCGGTGCCTGAGATAAATGTCCAACCGGTTAAGGTGTAGCCTGTTTTGTAGGCTTCATCACATGGTAGAATGCCTTGTACGTTTGTTCCAAAGCGTACTTGAATGCTGTTAATTGGATTGCCATCACCCATATCAAATTCGATGCTCAAATAAATGGGTTCCCAAATGGCAACGAGTGTGTTGTTTACATAGATGTTTTGCTTGATGCCTGCATCAACAACGGTACCGGAAATAAACGTCCAGCCGGCTAAGGTGTATCCTGTTTTGTAAGTTTCGTCACAAGGTAAGATGTCTTGTACATTGGTGCCGAAGCGGACTTGTATGCTGTCAATTGGAGTGCCATCGCCCATATTAAATTCGATGGTCAAATAAATAGGTTCCCATATTGCTACGAGTGTTGTATTTACATAGATGTTTTGTCCAAGACTTGCATCAACGACGATGCCTGAAATAAATACCCAACCAGCCAAGGTATAGCCCGTTTTGTAGGCTTCGTCACAAGGCAAGATGTCTTGTACATTGATGCCAAAGCGGACTTTCATGCTGGCAATTGGATCACCGAGGCCCATATCAAATGCAATGGTTAAATAGATTGGCGACCACACTGCGATGAGTATATTATGGTAGTTGACAACATGTGATCCGCCGCATACGATTGCGTCCCAAGTTGCAAAACGCCAGGTCTCAAAGGTGTATCCGGGTCTTGTTGGGTTTTCAATGTTTGCAACAATATCGACGAATGCAGTTCCTTCGTAAACGATCACGGCAGGAACATATGAACCGCCGTCGCCACTGTCAAAAGTAATGGTAAATTGATTCAAAGGCATCCATTGTGCAATCAAGGTATTGTGATAATTAATGAGTTGATTTTCCGCACGTATTTCCCAAACAATAAAGTTCCAACCAGTGAGGCGATATCCAGGTCTTGTGGTATTTACCTGTTCAATAATATATGATACCGGAGTACCCGCTAAGACATACATACACTCTATGGGGTTGCCATATCCTGTATCGAAACTAACACGAAACAGGGTGCCATCCGCCGGTCTAATTGCCGCCGGTGTTGTGAACATGGGTACTTCATCCGTAAAGGGTGATGATGCATCGTAATGATGTGCTTCTACCGGTTCACCGCTGAACACGGTGAATGGCAGTAATGTAAAAATAATCATGAGTGTGAGCATAAATGCTGCCATACGCGTTGCTTTTTGTTTCATGATGCTGCCTCCTAAATTTTTTTGATTTTTTGAAGTTGTAGCTTCTTTTTATCCTCATATATTGGGGTTTGTGAGGACGCCAAGTGTCGTCACACTTGTGTTTTTATCGTACGCCTTTTAACATTTAGGATTTTAGCATGGATTATATGATGGATGTTGTCACGAATTTGTAGCAAGCGGGTAAAACGCTCTTTTTGAATGACATGTTTTTGTAGCATCTCGTATGAAATGGTAGCGTATGGAAATGCAGGGAATAAACGGTTTTGTTTTTGCGAAAATCATGCGCTTTACAGTCCATTCATTCTGTTGTAAAATTTATCTATATTTTATTTAAAAATGGAGGGAATATACATGGCAGTTTTCAATACGCCTCATGTAATTGGCGAGGTTTCGCCTTTTTTGTCTCTGGATCTAACGACATGGGCAAATGAACATGGGCATACAATAACCGCAGGTGTGATTATGTTGGGTAATTCGCCCGGTGTTGCGGTGTTTAATCAAAACTCAGATCCAAAAGGAAACATTGTGGTGTCCGCCGAACTGGAACCGCTGTCATTTACAAAAGATTTAGAAGATCAATTTAAATCTTTAGCGCGAACATATGGGCAACCCATTATCGATACCGATTATCACGTTATACAAATTATTGTGTCCGGTCTGACACGGGGCGCACGGATTAAAAAACTTCAAGAAGCAGCTGAAGCTTTTCCGTCAATCTTGACAAACATCAATGCAAAACAACCGATCGTGTGCAGTCATTGCAATCAAGACGGTGCGGATACGTATATGTTACAAGATGAAATCAAACTCAGCCCCATCCACATCGCATGTGAACCGGCAATCATTGCGCGCATCAATGATGAAATTCAACAACAAATTGCACAAATAAAAGAAGAATCTGATGACGGCAATTATTTATTGGCGACATTGACGGCCGTTTTAGGTGGTGTTGTGGGTGCAATCCCTGCGTTCATTGCACTATTTTTCTTCCATTATTTTGTATGGGTTTTATTTGCACTGATTCCTTTGGGTGCTGCTTTTGCATACAAAATGGGCAATGGACGCCGCAACAAATTCATGCCCTTCATTGTATCTAAACTCACCCTGATTACCACAATTTCTTTGGTATTCTTGGATATGTATTTAACCATTCATCAAATGTTGGTGGAATACGGTATATTGGACGAACTGGTGGAGTATGGCTATTTGGCGACGGCAGTGCTGCCTTTTAATTATTTTATTGATTTATTGATGTATAGCTTTGAATCCAATCCGTCTTATTTATTGCGTGATATGGGTATGGCCTTATTCGCAGCCGTTGTTGGTATTGGTATTGCGTGGAACTATATGACGCGGACCAACAATAAAAAAATCCGTGAACTTGAAGCGCAGCTTGTCGCAACACCAACGAACGGATCGGGTATGATTTAACAATAAATGACCAAGCATAAAAAAACACCGATGTGATGTTTTAGGTTGTTAAAAAACCTCGCGAATTCCCTTTTTGTAGGGTTTTCTTGAGGTTTTTTAATGCGCCGGTAGTATTGGGAAATTCATTTGTACCAGCTTCCCGAACATTCTCTTTTGCAATGATGTTTTTGAGGATCGTGAAATTATACAATCACACTCGCAACTGTATAAAAAATTATAGTTATTTATTGGAATTTTTCGTATATGCTATTTATGATTAACTTAATTTATTCCTTGCATACTGTAGTACTGTACGTTATAATCCCACAATGCAACAAAATATTACTTATATCAATTCTAGCAGAACGTTTATTCAAGCTTTGTTTGCGGCGGCGCTTAACTAGAATTGGTAATAGAAAAGAGGGCTTGCTTCATGAAAGCAAAAAAACTTACAACAACATTTTTGGTGGGCCTGTTAACCATCGCGCTATTGCTAACACCTGTATTAGCAAATGCCAGACCAATTGACACAGTAGAGCGCAGGTATGAAGATGAGATGGTTTTTGTCCCATTGCGTTTAACGGCTTATGCTTATGGTGCTACCGTAGTGTGGGATGGCCCAAACCAAACCGTTTACGTAACCAGCGCGCATGGCGATACCTGGCCTGTTGTGGTTGCACAGGTCGGCGGTTTTATCGACAACGGTACTGTATGGGTGCCGTATGAGTATGCAATTAGTGTATTTGGTCTTGTTCCTGTTGTTGGCGAGCCTGAAGCATACCAACCGGAAACTGATACGCCGGAAGTAACCGAGCCAGAAGCAGGTACACCGCAAGCCGGGTCAGGTGTGCACGGTTTGATTACTCGTGTAACATATGGTGATAATGTAGCCTATGTATTTGGCACTATGCATGCAGGCGTGCCGGAATTATTCCCGCTAAACCCTATTGTAGAAGATGCAATGAGCCGCACAGATGTTTTTGTTATGGAGATGAATTTTGCTGAGGAGCCTACGGAAGAATTTATGGAAACTATGGCAAGTTTCATGACGCTTCCTGAAGGCACAACACTAGAAGATGTTTTGCCGCAAGATATTTTTGATAACCTTATTGCAAGCCTCGCTACATTCCCAACGGTTGCATATGAGGATATTGCCACGCTAACTCCCGTCGCTGCTTGGTCGCACATTATAAATGTAGAAATTGCCCCACTTTTGGGTATAGACTCTGCCTATTCAGTAGATTTGTATGTGTTTCAGTACGCCGTACGTAACGGCAGAGAAATTGTTAGCCTGGGTGACTCGTTTCGTGAAATGATGGCGGTTTGGAATGTTGATATGGATGTACAAGCAACAGCTTTGCAAATTTTTACCGACTGGCAAACCACCGTTGAAACATTTACAAACCCGGAAATAGATATGGTACTTGCTTATAAAACGGCAGACCTCGATTTAATGGCTGCTGCCATGATTATTGAAATGGATTTAACCACTGCTTTTGGGCAACATGTATTTGATATGTCGCTTATGTACCGCAACAATATGTTTACCACCGAAATTGCAAGGCTGCTTCAAGAAACAGAAGCACCTACTACTTTCTTTGTTGCTGTTGGTATCGGGCATATTATGGGTGGGGATTTTGGCCAAATTTTAGTTGTACTTGAAGAAATGGGTTTTGATGTGCAGCCACTTTGGAAATAGTAATAAAAAATTGAAACTCTAAGCAAACCAAGGGCTATTGCAAAATCGTAAAACGTTTTGCAATAGCCCTTTTTAGGATAAAATGGATATGCCGCATTAAAGGATTCCTACCAATGGGGTAAAAATGAAGAGGCTTGTCATTTTTTTATTGAAATTGTTTTAAATAGCAACACAAAAAACCATATTTTGAATTTAAAGGAGTGATGTGTTAAGCAACTTTTAACACGTGCAAATCTTTGACATGGCGGTTGTTTTGTAACAACCTCTTTTATTATGCTTTAATGACTTATCTTATAACATCCATTGGTATTCGCCATTGGGTTTTGTGCTGTAAAAATCAGCAAAGGATACACTGAGTGCCGGAAGGTTTAACGCAGACACATCAATCTTGTTTTCGATGAGGTGTTGCCAAAAACCGCTGTGTGATATATCTCCTTGTACAATGACACCAACAATGACGCCGTTCATAATCACTACTTTTTCGTATTGCAGTTGGTGCTTGTACACGAAAACATTTACATTTTCACACTCTTTTATTGCCCCTAACGCCAAAGTTGGGATGCCAAAATAGTTGATGGTGTTTTTTAGTGCAAAGGTGATTGTATATGGTGTCGGCACACCGCACATATTCCTCGCCGCAACTTCGCCTTGTTTGATAGCACTGGGCCACGTCCCTGAAAGCCCGGTGACATCCCCCGCCGCATACACATCAATGATGTTTGTCTTTAAATATGCATCAATATGAATGTATGGGTTGTGTGCAATGCCGCTGTCTTTTAACACATCAACCGAAGGGGTTGTCCCGATTGCCACCACCACCATATCGCATTGAAGTCGTGTTTGCGCTGACAATGTGAGTGTGTTGATATGCTCTTGTGCATCTGTTGTAAAATCTGTCACTGATTCATTTAAATAAAACATGCAGCCGGCATCTTCAAACTTTTTTTGATATACCGCCGCAGCATATTCATCTAAATTTGCAGATAAAATTGACGATGACAGATCAATGATGGTTGGTTTTATTCCGATTTTGAGCAGCGCATCCGCAACATCCATGCCAATGAGTCCGGCACCGAGAATCACAACGTGTTTTGCACCCTGTGCGTGCTGACGAATGGCTTCCGCATCGGAAAAATGCCGCAAAGTGAAAACATTGGGATATTTTTTATTTTTAAACAATGGAAAGTCCATGTTTTGAGCACCCGTTGCAATCAACAACCGATCATAGGGAATGGTCATCATCGCTAAATGAACGAATTTGTTTGTTGTATCAATCTGCTGTATTGATTGGTTTTTTAGCCACTCTATGTTTTCGCGGCTAAAAAAATCATGATCAATAAAAGACAATCCTTCCGATGTGCGGTCGCCGCTGATGTAATGTTGCAACAAGCAACGTGAATGAATGTTTTTATCAGAGGAAATCACAATCACTTCATCAAAGGGTGCTGTTGCGCGGATTGTTCGTGCCGCGGCAATCCCTGCCGCACCGGAACCGATTATAACATGCTTCATGACGGAACCTCCTCAGTGTAGATCGCACCGGTAACACATGCTTTTACACAATGCGGTTCATAATCATGTTCTTTGCAAAAGTCACATTTTATGACAAAACTGTGTGTCGCCGAATCTGGTTTTAATACGCCATAAGGACAACTCATCACACACATAAAACATCCTGCACATCGTGATTCATCGTATGTGACAAGACCGGTGGCTCTATCCTTTGTTAATGCACCGCTCATGCATGCGCTTGCGCACTCCGGTGTATCACAATGGCGGCAAAACAAAGGGATGTATGCATCATTGTTGCTTTTTAAAATGCGGTTTCGTGATTCATTCACGGGATTTGACAGATTGAGCATATAACTATTGTTTTCGCCCTCAGCAGCATGCGCTTGCATGCATGCCAGTGCACAATTTTTACAACCACTGCATTGTGCTGCATCAATCATAATACGTTTCATACGCAGCTCCTATTCTGTTGGCAGATTTAAAGCGATGCGTCTTTCAACAATAATTTCGTCAAGCTGATTTGCTGCTTTTTCGGCATCGGTACCAATGAGCACATGTCCACCGGTCAGTGTTTTCATGTCTTCACACAATACTTGTACCGCAATGGGGCTACCCGTTACAAAAGGAGGCAATCCCAAATGCAATGGTAAACCCAGCGCCAGCGCAAATGCACCGTCGGCAAGCGCTTGTTCTTCAAGCCATTGCGGCGCGGAAACAACCAATGGCAACTGAGGAATATCAATGTTTAATGCTTCCGCAAGTTCCATAGCCACCATTTCAAGCCGTCCGATTGCCAAACATGGGCCAAAGTTTAAGGCCGGCGGAATGCCGAGTTGTTTGCAAATTTCTTTTAATTTAGGGCCGGCAAAGTCTGCTGCGTTTGCAGACATTAATCCGCAGTTCTCAATACCGCCGGAAGAACATCCGGCGGTGAGTACAAGGATGTCTTTGGCAATAAGTTCTTTTGTTAAGGCAACCGTCAGCACATCATGTCCGCCGGCTGTTAAACTGGAGCAACCGACAACGGCAGCAATGCCTTTGATTTGCCCTGAGGCAATCAGTTCAATCAACGGCTGCCATGTATTGCCTAAGAAGGACTTTAATGACACTTCGCTGATGCCGGTGAGTGTTGTGTCGTTGCCATGTTCCGGCATCAAATTTAACGGCACATGGTTGCGTCTTAGGGTGTATGCTTGGATTGCTTCTTGTGCAATGTCTTTTGAAATCTTTATGCGGTCTTCGAATTTAAACTGCATCAAGTCCGCATTGGCTTTTTTCGCCACGGAATCAAGACAAATTTGTTTGATTTGAAGTGCATCGCAAACAGATTCAATGCCCGGTAATGTGCAGTTGAACTCAGATAAAACAACATCCACTGCGCCGGTTGCCAGCACCGCTTCGCTGATATAATTGTTTCCGGCATGTCCGTTAAAGATTTCCTGGTAATGAACACCGCGCAGTTGCAGATCTTGTCCTACGCACGTACAGCCAACAATTTTGAATCCTTGCGCACCGGCTTTTTTTGCCATGTCGATGGCTTCCGGCTGGATCAAATAATCTTGCAAGTGAGCAAAAACCGAATGCTGATGACCGGTGACCATGATGTTGATGTAATCTGGGTCGATGGTGCGCAGTCCGACCGGTGCCACACGTATTTCCGCTTCACCCAGCATGATGTCATTGAGCAAATTGGTTAATTGTAAGCCAAACAGTCCGGTTGAAATACCAAGACGCAAGCAGTGCAGTAACATGTCCACCGGATCGGAATTTAAATTTGTTGATGTTTTAACCACACCATTAAATACTTCGGATTTTGCACCACCGGGGAGAATGCCGAGTGCTTTCCATTTTTCATAGCGTGGTGCATATGCCAATTTTTTGGTGATCTCCATTTCGTCAAACGCCGGCTTGTATAAGTCGGCCAAAATCATGTCCGCAATTTTTATTGCTTTGTCAAAGACATCGGTGCCGCTGATGTCTAACATCATGCATACTTTTTCAAGTGTGGCGACCCCTTTGAGTGTGCATTTGTTGATTGCCATGTCTTTTAAGTTGCGTGCGGTGGTTTCAACGACATGGATGTAACATCCCGAACCGGCTGAAACGGCACGTAAAAAATTGCGGCCAACGATTTGATCCGCATTTGCACCGCAAATCCCGCGCGGCGAGGTGGGTGTGATGCGGCACGGTCCATTTGAGCACAGCCGGCAACATACCCCTTGTTGTCCGAAACCGCACTTGACTGCCTGTGATTTTACACGATGAAACGATGTTTCAACCGATAAATGTGAAACAAATGTTTCCATATGCTTGTCTGCACTGGGACAACCCGCGCACATATGCTTTTGACTCATTTGAAATCCCCCTATATTGTTATAAATGGTGTTATACGTTTAGTATTTCTTTCATGCTTTTTGCTTGCAATTCATGGATGAGTCTTTTTTGAATTCGGTTAAATTCATGATGTACCTTACATTGACATTCTGTCGTATGATGTAAACAACTGGATGTATTTAACAAGCACTGGTGCACATAAAATTGTTCGTCAACGGCTTTTAAAATATCAAACAATGAAAAACTGTTCAGGTCTTTTAATAATGTATAGCCGCCTTTTGGACCTCGGTTGCTTTTAACCAACCCCGCTCTTTCCAATTTTTTGATTACTTTGAATGCGTATTTATAAGGAATGTTTCCCGCTTCACTGATATGCTGAACGGTTTTTTTATTTCCGTCTGCAAGTATTCTGGTCATCCGCACACCATATTCGCACTGCTTAGAGATTAAAATACAAATCTTCCTTTCGCGCTGTATAAATTTATCGAGACAATTATCATATACGTGATGATACTTGTCAAGTATTATTTGAAAAAAATATACACTTGGATAAAATACTTAATTATGACACGCAATAAAAAACGACGAACCACAATAGCTATGCGCATGTGTTCGCCGCTTTAAATTATATTAAATTAAAATTTATACTTATGAATTGTCTTCATCTCCATCGTTGTTTATTAAAAATTTGAGTAGGTGATTAAGGACGTCTTCGTGTTCGCCGTCGTCTTCAATCAGCTGAAAATAAAGGCTACGCATGAAGTTTTTGCTGTTGATGTATTGGTAATGGCTGTACGGCATGGATTGATTGCGCCAATCAGCATCCAACATCTTGAAGTGGTCAATCCAACTCATGATGTCTTCCTCGGTTAAGACTTCGCGCCAAATGACATCCATAACCGGTGCCGCCAAGCGATCATCTTCTTGTGCAGTGTACACGATATTTTTATTTTCAACCATGTATTTAACAGCATCTAAGATTTCAAGTAAAGCATCTTTGTTAAAATAAAATGCGTCATCATCGGTTGCGTTGCTAAGTTCCACAAGCATGCTAAGGACATCTGCAATGTGTGCAATTGCGTGTGCCCAACCTTTTTTAAAGACATAGCCGCGGTCGTCTTTTTCTTGTCTGATATAGTCAAGGACACTGTTTTTAATGTTGATGATTTCTGATGCGGATAAAAATGCATCTTTGTTTTCATTAGTCCATAAGATGACATAAATCGCCAACGCGGAAAATGAACGCGTAAATACGGAATCTGTATTGGTCTCACCAATGCCGTAAAACAAATGCTGTGCATCCAGTGCGGTGAACACAATATGCCGCATTTGTGTGCTGTTTAATACATCTTGGTCTGTCCATGCACAAAATGCTTCATAAATCAGCCCGTCGCGCAATTCACCGTCGGTATGACCAATCATTGCCAACATATCATTGATGAGTTCATCTAAAGGTACATCATCTGGCACTGTATAATCGTTTTTTTGCATTTGTATGAGTACATCTTTCAGTGCTTCATAAGTTCTCATCACATTCATCCCTTCAAAGTTGTAATCATTGTTGTATTGCATGAATCTTGTATTATTGTAACGCATTAATGACCACCCAATAAGGGATAGTTTAATTATAATAAAACTATATTTGAAGTTTATATAATTTCCAATGCATTGCCGTTTCTTGCATAATGAAATAAATATTGCTGTGCGATGCCGGCATATTCTTTGATCGCATCGGGATAACCCTGTGGATATACTGCGTGCATGACGCGCTTCATCCATACATCCATCGGACTGATTTCTGCACGGTGATAACCAAAGAGCGCGACACAATCCGCAACCTTTGGGCCAATGCCTTTGATGGACTGTATGGTGCGGAGGATTTCATCGGTTTCTTTGCTGCGCAGTGCCTCAAGGTCAATTTTGCCGCCGGCAATCTTTTGCGCCGCGTCAATGACATAAACTGTGCGGTACCCGGCCTTCACCAGCGCCAAATCATCTGCATTAAGGCTCGCAAGTTCTTGTGCGGCGGGGAAGGTATATCTGCCGCAAGACAATGGCTTGCCGAATTGTTCACACAGCCGCATGATCATGCCCTTGATGCGCGGAATGTTGTTGTTTTGGCTGAAGATAAAACTAATGAGCACTTCAAATAAATCCTGTTTTAATAAACGCAGTCCCGGTGCATAATCCATGGCTTTGTTTAAAATAATGCTTTCGCCATGTGCTTTTAAATATGCACGGATTTCAGCATAATCTTTGTCAAAATTAAAATAGTCATGCCATTTATCATGAAATTCTTCAGCTGTGCACTGATATAAGGTGACGGTACCGTTTTCTTCTGAAACAGCAATGCTGCGGTTCAGTGCTATTCCGGTATATATGTCGCCATTTTTATCCCAGCGGAAGGCCTGTCCATTGTCAAGGGTCTCCTGTAATGTGAAATGACGTGTTTTATGAAGGTAAACATTGCCGTTTTTTTCGCTGATTGATTGGTAATCCATTGTGCCACCTATCTCGGTGCAAAGTGCTGCGCAAGCACATTCCATACGGATTCAGAACCCAATACACGTTGCCAACTGGCAATGCCGGCAAGTTCATGTGTTGTATAAATTAACATTTTTTGTTCAATGGAGCGTGCGTCCTCAAGCCACACGCGGTAGATGATGGCTTGATTGTCTTCTGTAACGGCGACTTCGCCAAAATAACTGCCGATTTCCGCGTCCCATACCCAGTTGACGCCGCGTTCTTCAAAGAAATTGCGTCCGTGATCCAGTCCTACCGCACGTGATGTACGTGCGGTATCATCCACCACAACATACCGCCAAATGCGGTTGTAAAAGGGGATGCCCATAATGAGCTTTTCACGCGGCACTTCCCGCAGCATGCTCACCACACCTTGGTTGACAAAGTTTAACGATGCAACCGGCCCGGATATGGGCGATGTGCTCCAGTGTTCATCATAAGTCATGACCATCACAAAGTCTACGGTGAGGCCAATTAAGTCACGGCGATAAAACATGGTTTCCGGAATGGGGACTTTAACTGCGGCAGAAAGGGTCAATCCCATTTGCCGCATCGGGATGGCGAGTTCACGCAGAAACTGGATTTTATAAGGGCCCTCCGGTGCCGTTAAATGCTCAAAATCAATGTTGATGCCGTCCAAATTGAGTTCTGTTGCGTATTCGATGAGTTGATTAATCACCGTGCGTCTGGCATCTCGATTGGTGAGGATTGCGCGCGCATGGGTATTGTTTACATCAAATACAAGCGGCCACACATAGACCCCTTTGTTGTGTGCCCAGTCTACATAGGCGCGGGAGGCGACGGAGTCCATGCTGAGGGTTTCCGCATTCAAACGGAACCACTGCGGTGAAATGACGTTTACACTTGGGTGAATGGGGTTTTGCATGTGTACATTGTTGGCATCCGGGTGGTATACACCTTCCCACGTTAGGTGAACGGGACCGCCTGACCAAATTTGTGGTTGATGCCGGAGGTTATCAATGAATCCATACGATAAAAGGGGTGTTATATTTAATGTGTCAACCGGATAAAATGTCGTGATCCCTTCAAGTTCGTTAACCGGCATATAACCGAGCAAGCCTGATGATGAACGCACACGGATGAGTTCCGGGTTAATTGGTGCGGATTGTGTGTCATGAGCATCAGGGAAAACGGTAATCATCTCGTCTTTATACAAATGTGCCGCAATGGCGGCGCGTGCGCTTTGGCTAAATCTTAGTGCGCTTCTGGGTACGGAAACTTTTGCGGTATGCATAAGGTTCAGTACGCTGGTAATGATGACGATGTTGTGATCAGGGCTGTATTTAACAACATAGGGATACAGCATGGACATAAATGCCGCATGAATAAATAATTGATTGTCGCTGCGAATGATGGGTGCTTGCGGTAAAAAGTGTACCGGAACATCATTGTGCAAGACGGTTGTTTCATTGGGTATAAATTCAAACATATCATACAGTGTAGAAATAAACAAACGTTGAGCACTTTCATCCCAAAAAACAAAGGGATCTCTTGCTTGTATAAACGATAACGGCAAATACACATCAGTGCCATCATCATGTTTATGAATAATGGGTGTATGATCAAATACAAGGCGGGTTGCATCCAAAATTACTTGCGGTGTATTTGGATCATAACCATAATGTTCATGAAAATCAGTGATCTGTTGATTTTGCACAAAGGGTAATAGATGTACGTTGGGTAGAATGTATCGCCAAAAAACAAAGCCGATACTGCCTACGACAACAAACGTTGTGATGAAAGCGACGATGGCTACCCGAAAAGGTCGGTATCTTGCTTTCTTCGTGGGTCTGTTCATTACTTAATCACAACCGGTTCGATGTGCCAAATTTCATCCGCATATTGTTTGATGGTTCGGTCGGAAGAAAATTTTCCGGCACTGGCTGTGTTCATAACGGCCATTTTTGCCCATCGTGATTTATCTTTATAAGCAAGATCAATTTCGGTTTGTACTGCTTTATAGGACGCAAAATCTTGAAGCACATAATACTCATCGGGACGTACGCCATTGTATCCGTTTAACATGGCATCGTACAACTCTCTAAACAGTTCATGGTCTTTATCCAGAGTGCCATTGATTAATGTGGTCAGGACATTGCGGATGTTGTAGTCCATGTTGTATAAATCCCATGGCGCATAGTTTCCTGATAATGTGAGCGAATGTACTTCTTGAGCATTCATGCCAAAAATAAAGATGTTGTCATTACCAACTTCTTCAAGCATTTCAACATTGGCACCATCCAGTGTGCCGACCGTTATCGCACCATTGAGCATAAATTTCATGTTTCCGGTGCCGGATGCTTCTTTGCCCGCCGTAGAGATTTGTTCGGACACATCACACGCAGGGATGAGTTTTTCTGCCATGGATACACGGTAATTGGGCAAAAACAAGACTTTGATTTT
>Ga0209755_10004874_pt1 | contig 15570 bp, 13 predicted proteins | sample TergutCo191P1_FD_187301 | JGI IMG/M metagenome (GOLD analysis project Ga0209755, IMG submission 187301) | Cornitermes sp. P1 segment gut microbial communities from Petit-Saut dam, French Guiana - Co191P1 (SPAdes) (version 2) | ecosystem: Host-associated > Arthropoda: Insects > Digestive system... | reverse complement strand
GCGCCGGTGTGCTTGAAAGTTTTGAGGTCATAAGCGGCGGCGGAATTTCAGATTTAGAATGGTTGCCACTGTTGGTTGGCTTCATAACTTCTACGGTGGTAAGTTATTTGGCGATAAAAATATTACTCAAAATTATTAACGCAGCGAAGCTTAGATATTTTTCATTTTACTTGTTTGTATTGGCTGCATTTGTGCTTTTCGATGCATTCATCACACAACGATTTTTTTAAACAAGATTTGCCAAAAAACTGTTTTATTTCATTGCCTGTAAGTGGTAGAATGTATAATAGTTATGTTTTTAAATAAATAATTAAAAGTCACAAAAAGGAGCCGATCACGGTGAACGGAAAAACATTAATTATGGGTGTGATTGGAGCAGATGTTCATGCCATAGGGATTAAAATTTTATCTTATGCATTTACAGAAGCCGGATTTAAAGTCATCAATCTTGGGGTTATGGTTTCTCAAGAAGAATACATTGAAGCAGCGATTGAAACCAATGCAGATGCCATTTTGGTTTCATCATTATATGGGCATGGTGAAATCGATTGCCGCGGATTGCGTGAAAAATGTGATGAAGCTGGATTAAAAGGCATTCCACTGTATGTTGGTGGCAATATTGTCGTTGGAAAAAAGGATTTTATTGAAGTTGAAAAGATTTTTCTTGACATGGGGTTTACAAGGGCTTATCCTCCGGGAACCACACCCGAAACGGCAATTAAAGATATTAGTGAAGATTTAGGATTGGCATGAACGCCGTCCTCGCCATAGATTTTGGCAGCACATACACAAAAATAACTGCCATCAATGCAAACAAACCGGAAATAATTGGTACAGCCAAAGCATTTACAACCATTCAAACAGACATCCGTGATGGACTGAGTCATGCGACGGAGGCATTGTTAAAAAAAACAGGGCCGCTCAACGTCGTTAAACGTATTGCCGCAAGTTCTGCTGCCGGAGGCCTCAAAATGGTTGCCGTCGGGTTGGTACCGTCTTTAACGGCAAAGGCAGCATATATGGCGGCATGTTCCGCCGGTGCCAAAGTAGTAAAGACATTTTCATACGAAATGAACCATGCGGAATTTGATGAAATTTCAAAAATTTGCCCGGATTTGGTGCTGCTCTCCGGTGGGACGGATGGCGGAAATAAGGATGTTATTATCCACAATGCCAAGATGTTGGCCAAAATAAATTGTGATTTTAGCGTCATCATTGCAGGCAATAAATCTGCTTCGGATGAAGTCCGTGAAATTTTAAAAGCTTCCGGAAAAAACAGCATCATTTGTCATAATGTTATGCCGGAGTTCGGAAGACTCAATATTATGCCTGCCAAAGAGGTCATCCGTGATTTGTTTTTATCAAAAATTATTAAAGCGAAGGGGCTTTCTGATGCCGCAAAATTGATGGATGCTGAAATCATTCCAACACCGCTTGCTGTTTTTGAAGCCACGCAGCTTTATGCGGAACATGCCGGTGATGTCATGGTTATTGATGTGGGTGGTGCAACAACAGATGTGTGTACTGTCTGTGAAGGAAAACCGACGAAACCGGATGTTGTTTTAAAGGGCTTACCGGAACCGGTTGCAAAGCGTTCCGTTGAAGGCGAGTTGGGTATGCGGTACAGCCTTCGTTCTCTGGTCGATTCACTGGATTCGGTACCTAAAACCTTCGATGACGATATACTGAATGAATTATTAAATAAAATTGATAATGACCCATCGGTGCTTATGATGCCGGGTACGACGGATCATGGCTATGAAGAGATGCTTTGCGCATTGGGTGTGAAGTCGGCGGTGCAACGGCATGCCGGAAAACTTGAACGCGTATTTACTGCACTTGGTGAAGGATTCTATCAAGTCGGCAAGGATTTGTCCGGTATAAAGCATATCATCGGTGTCGGTGGCCCTATTGTTTATGCCGAAAATCCCGGTTTCATTTTAGAACATGCTTTGGTAAAGCATGATTTGCCGGAATTTTTAAAACCAGTCAATCCCCAATTTTTAATTGATCAATCTTATGTTTTTTCTGCGATGGGATTATATGCTTATATAAACAGAGCCGATGCATTGCAAATACTCATAAATGAAGTAAAAAACATATAAGAAACATAGTATTTTTTTAAAATAAATGTATGGAAGTGATAAGCTTCCCATTCTTAGGAGGTTTAATGTGGACTTAGCAAACAAAAAACTCTCAAATGATGTGTTTTACAGCATTCAACAAGAGGTGCTAAACCAATGGCCAACAGGCGCTGACGTTAATTTTGATGAGGCGGTAGCATTTCATAAAAAAATGCCGTCCAATAAAATGTTTGCAACAAAACTTGCAGATGCCGATAAAAATGGTGACACACTTATTCAGCCACGTGCCGGTGTTGCATTGCCTGAAATGCTTATCGAATTGTTAAGCTACTTAGAAACAGAAGGGGAAGCCGATTTACTGCCGACCACGATTGACAGTTATACCCGACTAAACCGATATAATGAAGCCGACATCGGTATTGAAGAATCTAAAAAAACAGGACGCAGTATGCTGAATGGTTTTCCTGCGGTAAATTATGGTGTAAACATTTGCCGTGAAGTCATTATGCGGTTAAAATCACCGGTACAAGTACGACATGGTACACCGGATGCGCGTTTGCTGACAGAGATTACGCTTGCCAGTGGCTTTACATCTTACGAGGGTGGCGGTATTTCATACAATATCCCATATTCAAAAAATTATGCACTGGATAAAAGCATTAAAGACTGGCAATATGCACATAGACTGATTGGTCTGTATGCTGAGGCGGGGGTGTTGATTAATATCGAACCATTTGGCCCACTCACCGGCACATTGGTACCGCCATGCATCTCACACGCGGTTGCCGTTATCGAGGCACTTTTGGCGGCAGAACAAGGTGTAAAAGACATCACCGTAGGTTATGGACAATGCGGCAACTTAATTCAAGATGTTGCGGCGATTAAATCACTGCGTATTATTACTGAAGAGTATCTTGCCAAGTATGGATACCATGATGTAAAAGTTACCACAGTGCTCCATCAATGGATGGGGGGATTTCCGCAAGATGAATCAAAGGCGTTTTCTGTTATTTCTTGGGGGGCGGCAGCTGCGGCACTCTCGAATGCAACCAAAGTCATCGTGAAAACGCCGCACGAAGCAATGGGCATTCCAACCAAAGAAGCGAATGCCGCAGGACTTAAAGCAAGCAAACAGCTTGTATCCATGTTAAAGGATCAAAATATGCTCTCGGATATGACGGTCATGGCTGAAAGCGAAATGATTTTAAAAGAAACACGTTGTATTTTAGATAAAACCTATGAACTGGGTAATGGTGATTTTGCACTCGGTTCTGTGCGTGCATTTGAAGCCGGAGTTATTGATATTCCGTTTGCGCCAAGCCGCAACAATCTTGGTAAACTGTTGCCCGCACGTGATAACACCGGTGCAGTACGTTTTCTTGATGTCGGCAACATTCCGCTCACCGATGAAATTAAAGATTTCCACCGCGAACGTATGGAAGAACGCGGTGTCTATGAAAAACGCCCGGTCAGTTTTCAGATGGTGGTGGATGATATTTATGCCATCGGTAAAGGTCATTTGGTCGGCAGACCCAAATAAACGTTAAAGGAGTTCTTATGAAAATTAAAGATGTTGTGTTTTCATCCGGTCGTACAGGGTTCTTCTTTGACGATCAAAAAGCCATTAAAACCACGGCGGTCGCAGATGGTGCTGCGTACATGGGGAATCCGGTGACCCCCGGTTTTACAAAAGTACGTCAAGCAGGGGAGTCAATTTCTGTACTGTTTGTGCTTGAAGACGGTCAAATTGCATATGGCGATTGTGCCGCAGTTCAGTATTCAGGAGCCGGTGGCCGCGATCCGCTTTTTTTAGCAAAAGATTTTATACCCATTATGCAAAAAGAAGTCGTGCCGCTGTATAAAGGCAAAGACATTACCACATTTAAAGAAATGGCAAATATTGTGGATGCCGAGCCATTTCATACCGCCATTCGTTATGGGGTGACGCAAGCCTGTTTGGATGCGGTTGCCAAACTCAATAAAAAACTGATGGCACAAATTGTTGCACAAGAATATAATCTAACCGTTTCCGAAGCACTGATTCCAATCTTCTCGCAATCAGGTGATGACCGTTATAACAATGTGGATAAAATGATTTTAAAATCATCGGATATATTGCCGCATGGACTGATAAACAACATTACTAAATTAGGGGTACATGGTGAAGCATTGCTTGAATATGTTCAGTGGCTTTCAAAACGCATTACACAGCTTTCACCCAACCTTACGTATCAGCCAATTTTGCATTTGGATGTTTATGGTGTGATTGGCATTGCCTTTAACCACGATGTGGATGCGATGGTTAATTATTTGGCGAAGATTGAACAAGCGGCAAAACCTTTTACCGTACGCATTGAAGGCCCTGTCGACATGGGTGAGCTGCATGCACAAGTAGACGCACTTGCCAACATTACAAAGAAGCTGGATGAACGAGGTATCCATGTTGAAATCGTTGCCGATGAATGGTGCAATACTTTTGAAGACATAAAATTATTCACAGACAACAAAGCCGGCCATATGGCACAGATCAAAACACCGGATCTTGGCGGTATCAACAACACCATTGAAGCCGTTTTATATTGCAAAGAACATGGCATGGGCGCATATCAAGGCGGCACATGCAATGAAACAGACCGTTCTGCCGTAGTGTGCACTCATGCGGCAATGGCAACAAAGCCAAAACAAATCCTTGCCAAACCGGGCATGGGTGTCGATGAAGGTTATATGATTGTTTATAATGAAATGAACCGAATATTGGCACTGAAAGATATTCTTTAATACTTTAATTGAAATTGAGGACTGTGTGCTGGAGTACTGCATTGGTTCATTAACGTGAATCTCCGCATCAGTGCATGTAATGAAATGGAGTTTGTGGAATAGATGAAAGAATTTAAAATATTGTCAACCACCGCCATTCTTGGATATGGCTTTCCGGAAAGTTCGTTTGAGCGCGGACTTGCACTGGAGCCAGATGTGATTGCGGTCGATGCCGGTTCTACCGATCCCGGACCATATTATCTGGGTGCGGGTGTTTCATTTACGGACCGCAATGCGGTAAAACGTGATTTGGCACTCATGATCCCGGCTGGGTTAAAATTAAAAGTACCCGTTATTATTGGTACTGCCGGAGGATGCGGTGCGAAGCCGCATGTAGATTGGAACCGAGAAATCATTGAAGATATTGCCAAAGAAAAAGGATTGTCTTTTAAATTGGCGGTTATTCCGGCGGATATTGATAAAGCTGTGCTGCATAAAGCGTTAAAAGACGGCAAAATCTCATCACTGCATGCCGTGCCGGAAATGACCGCAGAAGATATTGATGATGCTGCGAATATTGTCGCACAAATGGGTCATGAACCCATTATAAAGGCTCTGGAAGCGGGTGCTGATGTAATTCTCACCGGACGCGCGTATGATCCGGTTGTGTTTGCGGCATTGGCAATTTATAAAGGGTATGACCGCGCATTGGCGACACATTTGGGTAAAATTTTAGAATGCGCTGCGATTGCAGCGACTCCCGGCAGTGGCAGCGATTGTATGTTTGGTTATGTCGGTGCCGATTATTTTCGTATTGAACCCCTTAATGATGCTCGCAAATGTACGACATTATCCGTGGCAGCGCATACATTGTACGAAAAAACAAATCCATATATTTTGCCGGGTCCCGGCGGTACATTGGATTTAAAAGAATGCACCTTTACGCAAGAAACAGATTTTGCGGTTACAGTGCGGGGTACAAAATATATCCCGACAATACCGTACACCTTAAAGCTTGAAGGGGTAAAACGCGTAGGAAGCCGAACTGTTTCATTTGCGGCCACGGCAGATCCTGTGATGATTGAACAAATTGATGAAATACTGCCGGCGGTAAAAGCGCGTATTTCGGACAATTTTAAAGACTTAGCAGATTATTTCATTGATTTTAAAATATATGGGCGCAATGTTGCCAGTAAAACAGGTACGATGGGTATTTTTGGCGATAAAAAAATAAAAACCAATGATGAAATACGCCAGCGTCCATTAGAACTTTCTATTATTATTGATGCGGTGGCGGCAACGCAAGAACTTGCAAATACCATTTGTTCATTTGCACGGTCAACACTATTGCATTATGGTTATGCCGGCAGAATTTCAACCGCGGGGAACCTTGCGTTTCCGTTTTCACCTTCGGATTTAAAAGTAGGGGATGTTTATGAATTTTGCATTTATCACCTTATTGAAGTAGACGATCCTTGTGTATTCTTTCCGGTGACCGCGATGGAATTTAAGGATGGGCAAATTATATCGTGAGCATCGTTTTTATGATGATGTTTAATCCATACCGTTGGTGGAAAGGAATTTGTGAAACATGAAACATACATTAATTGAACTTGCGGATGTCATCAGAAGCAAAAACTCCGGACCTTATGAGTTGACCTTTGACATTATATTTAAAACAAATGAAATTTATAAAAAAGTGGCAGATTCCGGGATTATTAATCCGGCATTGTTTTCATATCTATACGGCATTGATGCCGAAGATATTATCAACATTGTGCACTTCGATCCGGCAAAAGCAATTAAAATTACCATTAAAAGGCCGGTTTGTTCCGGTGCACTGATTGAAACGGATGTGTACGGCGCGCAACAACATGCGCCGCTGATGAACTGGTCGTTTAGCTTAGAATAAAAATTCTTTTTGTCATTGCGAAGGGGTGTAATGTAACTTATGAAAAAAATAAACATGCAAGAATTTCTTTTGTATTCAGTTTATCTTGCACCGAGAGGCAATGACCGATTGATGATGTTGGGTGAGCAGATTACCCACAGGCATTTGAGCATTAATGACCGATTGATTGGCATCATTGGCGATGCAGGGTCGGGTAAATCGTCACTCATCAAAGGCATGTTTCCGGGATTAGAACTTTCCAATCATGATGAAGGGATAAATCCAAATAAAATCATGCAAATTCGTGATCCGATTTCGAGCATGCACGATGCGGCAACTTTTCACATTGATATGCGCTTTCAAGTCGCATTTACACAAATGCATGAAATTGTCACTTTTGTACGCACGGCACTATTAAAACACAAGCGCGTCATTATTGAACATTTTGATCTGCTTTATCCATATTTGGAAATGAATGCAGAGATTCTTGTCGGTATTGGTGAAGAAATCATTATCGCACGGCCGAATGTGTTTGGACCGGAACCTAAAATTATTCACGATGTTGTGTATGCATCCGCAAAATACCGCAAAATGGCACATACCGCAGAGGATTTAACCATGCTGGTGATTATGAAAGAATATGGTATGCCAAGGACCTGGGAAAATCTTGATGTGTCAAAAGGGTTTGTTATGTCTTTTTCAAATCCTCCGGATGTTTCGGAGTCTGATTTAGTAGACCTTCAAGCGCGTGTGCAAAATTATATTGATCAAGACCTTACGGTGGCATTCGTTAATGAAGAATACATTAAAATTGGCGAAGACCATATAAAATGTGCCGGACCGCGCATTCATGTGCGTTCCACCGGTGAAATTGAAAATTTTAGGCTCATGAAAAAAGTAACCTATGACCCGATGACCGGCGATTATTTGTTGGTTGGGCTTGTTGGGGAAACCAATGAAGAAAAAGGTTTACACAATTTATCACAATTACAATCATATTAAAAAACATATTTTCATATGAATATAAAAAGGGGTGTAATGTAATGAATCAAGACATTTTGAAAAATTATGCCAATCTGCTGGTGAAAGCCGGCGGAAATGTTCAACCGGGTCAACTTGTGGTTATCAGATGCGCCATTGAAGATGCCGCATTTGGGCGCATGGTTCAAGAATGTGCGTATGATGCCGGTGCGTCAGAAGTTGAATTTGATTGGAATGATGATCAAAGCAGCCGCACCACATGGCTCAGAGCCGCTGATGAAGCGTTTGAAACGTTTCCGCAATGGGCTGTGGATAAAATGAAATACCGGAATGATAAAGGTGCATGTTATTTGCACATCACATCATCAAACCCGGACAATTTAAAAGGGGTTGATTCAGAGCGCTTGCGCAAATATTCAATGGTTGCCGGTAAAGCAACCAAAGAAGAATCCGCAAAAATTATGGCAGGCGAACAACGTTGGTCTGTCGTTGCCTTGCCGTCACCGGCATGGGCAAAAAAAGTATTTCCTGATCTGAGCGAAACCGAAGCGGTTGATAAATTATGGCCACTGGTTCTTAAAGCGGCACGTGCTGATGGTGAAAATCCCATCGAAGAATGGAAACAGCATGATGAAAATTTTACGAAAAATGTAAATTATTTAAATGAACAACAATTTTCTGCATTGCGTTTCATCACCGGATTGGGTACCGATATTACGATTGGTTTGGTTAAAAACCATCGTTGGGCCGGTGGCAGTGATGTCGCAAAAGACGGCATCCGTTTCTTCCCAAACATCCCTACGGAAGAGGTCTTCACCATGCCGCACCGCGAAAAAGCGGACGGACATGTGGTTGCGAGTATGCCGCTATCCTATCAAGGCAATCTCATTGAAGATTTTGAATTTACATTCAAAGACGGTAAAGTTGTTTCATACAAAGCAAAGACAAACGAGCATTTGCTTAAAAACATGGTAGAAATGGATGATGGTGCGGCAAGACTTGGTGAAGTCGCAATTGTTCCCAATTCATCACCCATCGGACAAATGAATACTTTATTTTATAACACATTATTTGATGAAAATGCTTCTGCACATCTTGCGCTAGGCAAAGCATATCCCAATAACATTCAAGACGGAGACAGTTTGCCGCTTGAAACCTTGATCGAACAAGGCGGCAATGATTCATTGATTCATGTTGATTTTATGTTTGGCACACCGGACATGAAAATTATCGGCATTAAAGATGATGGCACTGAAATTTGTTTTTTTAATCATGGAGCGTATTTATAATGTATCAAACAGTTAATGAAATCAGACAACGATTTTTAAATTATTTTACAGACAAAGGACATTATCTCTTGCCGAGTTTTCCGCTCGTGCCGCAAGGGGATAAGTCGCTGTTGTTAATCAATTCAGGCATGGCACCGATGAAAGCTTTTTTCACCGGTGCTGAAAAACCGCCATCCAAACGTGTGGTGACTTGCCAAAAATGCATTCGCACCGTTGACATTGATGACGTGGGCAAGGATGCACGCCATGGATCGTTTTTTGAAATGTTGGGTAATTTTTCCTTTGGTGATTATTTCAAAAAAGAAGTCATACCGTGGGCATGGGAATTTTTAACGGTTGAAATGAATATTCCGGCGGAGAAATTATCCATATCCGTGTACCAAGAAGATCAGGAAGCCTATGATATATGGCATGATGTCATTGGTATACCGGCGGAGCGCATTTATAAGCTGGATAAAGATGAAAATTTTTGGGAAATCGGGGTTGGACCTTGCGGCCCATGTTCTGAAATCCATTATGATCGTGGACTTGCCTTTGGTTGCGGCAGCGACAACTGTACGGTGGGCTGTGATTGCGATCGCTGGATGGAAGTTTGGAATTTGGTGTTTACACAATTTTCAAAAGATGAAGATGGTCATTATACACCGCTTGCAACCACCAATATTGATACGGGCATGGGACTTGAGCGTCTTGCCATTGTGCTTCAAGAAGCAAAATCAATTTTTGACATTGATAATATTGCATCCGTACGTGCAAAAGTATTGGCGTCTGCCGGATTATCAGAAGATTTTTACACCTTGCCGGAATCAACGCAAATATCTGCCAACATCATGGCTGATCATATCCGTTCTGTTGTGTTTATGGCTTCGGATGGGGTTTTGGCATCAAATGAGGGGCGGGGCTATGTACTGCGCAGACTCTTGCGCCGTGCGGTGCGTCACGGACGTGCCATTGGCATTGAAGATGCGTTCATCGAACACATTGCACAAGTGGCCATTGATGCCTACGGCGACCATTATCCCAACTTAAAAGAAAAATCATCACATATATTGCAAGTACTGTCTTCTGAGGAGGCACAGTTTTTAAAAACACTCGACGCCGGTATGGGGCTGCTCCAAAAACAAATTGAAGCACACAAACAACAAAACAAGTCTGTGTTTTCAGGCACGGATTCGTTTAAATTGTATGACACCTACGGATTCCCGCCGGACTTAACGCGTGAACTGGTTAATGATGCGGGCTTATCTTTTGATGAAAACGGATTTCAATCGGAGATGGAAGCACAAAAGGAACGTGCACGCGCAGCACGCGGAGAAACAAGCTATTCCGGTTCGGAAACATCGGTGTATCATCAGTTGCCGCCATCCATCCCAACAGAGTTTGTCGGTTATGATGCGCTCATGGCTGATTCTGAGGTTTTGGCAATGGTATGCGGCGATCAAGTCGTAACCACTGCAAGTGAAGGGGATGTAGTGTCCATTGTGTTGGTGACCACTCCATTTTACACTGCCGGCGGCGGACAAAAAGGTGATGTCGGTATTCTGACGAAATCGGACGGTCTTGTGGTGAACATTACAGATTGTATTAAAGTCGCAGGTGACAATATTGTGCATGTTGGGGTTGTAAAAAAAGGCACGCTGAATATTGGTGAAACGGTGCATGCGGCGGTAGACGCTGTAAACCGCACAAACATTATGCGTAATCATACTGCAACGCACATGCTCCAAAAAGCGCTGCGCATCGTGTTGGGTGATCATGTGGAACAGGCTGGTTCGGAAGTAACAGCGGATCGGCTGCGTTTTGACTTTACACACATTGCGCCGCTGACGGCTGATGAAAAAGCAAAAGTTGAAAAATACGTCAATGATGAAATATTAAAAAATGTTTTGGTTTCTATCCATGAAACCACGCAAGATGATGCGCGTGAACGTGGTGCACTTGCAATTTTTGGTGAAAAATACGGTGAAATTGTACGCGTTGTGGACATTGGTTCTTGGTCTGTGGAACTTTGCGGCGGCACACATGTGAAAAGTACCAGCGAATTGTGTGCATTTAAGTTGGTATCGGAAAATGGCATTGCCTCCGGCGTGCGCCGCATTGAAGCGGTGACCGGATGTGAAGCCATCAATCAGTTCCGCGAAGCTTCCGGGCAAATGGATGCACTCTCTGCACTGTTGCGTGTAAAATCTACGGATGTCACATCGAAAGTGTCTCAAACACTTGCTGAAGTGAAATCGCTGAAAAAAGAAGCCGCAAAAATTCAATCGGAACAAAATAAAGCAAAAGATGCCGGGGTGGCAGACGATTTAATCAAGCATGCTGTGATTAAAAATGGCATTACATTGGTTTCCGCGAAACTTGCCGGTTATGACATCGAAGCATTGCGCATGCTTAGTGATAAACTAAAGGCAAGCACTGCGTCGATATGCCTGATGCTTTGCGGCATTAATGAAGATGACTCTGCGGCCATGTTCCTGTGTTCTGCTTCTGATGATGCCGTAAAATCAGGCATTCATGCCGGAAACATCGTCAAAGAAGCAGCCGGTATTTGCGGCGGCGGCGGCGGTGGCAGACCCAATCATGCGCAAGCCGGCGGCAAAGATGTCCGTAAGGCAGATGAAGCGGTTCGTACTGCGCTCAGTACAATGCAATCAATGATAAACTAATATAAAAGGAGCAACGATATGGAAAAAGGTAATTTATCAATCCATAGTGAAAATATTTTACCAATCATTAAAAAATGGTTGTATTCGGATATGGATATCTTTGTGCGCGAGTTGGTTTCAAATGCTTGTGATGCAATCACCAAACAAAAACGACTGGTAGAGATGGGTGAATCAACAGATACATCAGAAACAGCACCTTATGCCATTCATGTATTGGTGGATAAAGAAAACAAACAAATTAAAATTGAAGATAATGGTTTGGGCATGACGGGTGAAGAAATTAAAGAATTTATTACACAGATTGCTTTTTCCGGCGCGTCTGCGTTTTTAGAGCAATACAAAGACAAAACGGACGCAGAAAATGAAATCATTGGTCACTTTGGGCTTGGATTTTATTCATCATTTATGGTGGCAGATACTGTGCAAATTGATTCACTTTCTTATCGTGAAGGCGCAGCTGCAGCACAATGGGTGTGTGATGGCGGCATTGAATTTACATTACAAGAAGGGCATCGTGAAACCCGTGGAACCACCATTACCCTATTTGTCAATGAAGATGGCGAAGAATTTCTTGATGTATGGAAGATGCGCGCAATATTAACCAAATATTGCAACTTTGTGCCGGTGCCGATTTTTATCGATGAAATCAAAACACCGGAAGCCGGTGATGTTATTGATGCTGCGCCTGCCGAAGATGGTGATGCGGCTGAAGACAAAGTACCCGAACCACCAAAACCCATTAATGATACTGATCCGTTGTGGTTAAAGAAACCCAGTGATTGTACGGATGAAGAATATAAAGCGTTTTATCATAAAGTGTTTACTGATTTCAACGAACCGCTTTTCTGGATTCATTTAAACATGGATTATCCCTTTAGACTAAAAGGTATATTGTATTTTCCAAAGCTCAAGCATGATCTTGAATATATTGAAGGTCAAGTAAAGCTGTTCAACAACCAAGTGTTTGTTGCGGACAACATCAAAGAAGTTATTCCTGAATATTTGCTGCTTTTAAAAGGGGTAATGGATTGTCCTGACTTACCGCTGAATGTATCGCGTTCTTTTTTACAAAATGATGCCACGGTGAAAAAAATGTCGAGTTACATCTCCAGAAAAGTTGCCGACAAACTAAACAGCAATTTTAAAAATGACCGAGAAGTCTTTGATGGTTATTGGGATGACATCGCGCCATTTATAAAATATGGCTGTATTAAAGAAAAAGAACTTTATGAAAAAATAAAGACATCGGTTTTGTATAAAACCATATATGGCAATTATAAAACCCTGGATGAATTTACAACGGAAAACGCAGAAAAAACAGAGAAAACAGTTTTTTATGTAACCAATGAACAGCTTCAGTCTCAGTATATTCAAATGTTTAAGGAACAACAATTGGATGCGGTAATTTTGACCACCAATCTTGACGCACCGTTTATCAGTTATTTGGAAACATACGAACCGGAAATTAAATTTAACCGCATTGACGCAGACATTACGGATGCGCTGAAAGAAACAACCCCGGATGAAGTTTCTGAATCGGATGCAAAGCAACAAGAAGACATTCAATCATTGTTCCGTAAAGTGATGAACAACGAAAAATTGGATGTGAAAATCGAACCACTCAAATCAGAAGCTGTTTCTTCGGTGTTGTTGTTATCGGAACAGTCCCGAAGGATGCAAGAGATGAGTAAAATGTTTGGTGGCGGTGCAAATATGCCGCCGGGAATGTTTGAAGAAGAGCTTTCATTGGTGCTCAATAAAAACAACAGCTTGGTACAATCACTGCTGAACGTTTATGAAAGCAAGGAACAGGACATGCAAGTAGAACTGGTGGCAAGGCAATTGTATGATTTGGCACAGCTTTCACATAAGCCTTTTACGCCGGAACAAATGACTGAATTTATTCAGCGCAGTAATAAAATTTTAGAAATGGCAATAACACATTCATAAAAACGGAAAGCGCTTTTGCATCATGGCATATGAGCGCAGTTATTGTGATGATATAATCTTCAAACGGTTCGGCGATGTGATTACGCGCCGAGCCGTTTTTGAATAAAAGACAGTGTATTTTTTTAGTATTCACTTTAAATATATCAATAACGTGACATTCTGTATATCGCTTGAAAATTACCAATAAATGGTATATCATAAAGGTAATCAAATATTTGGCGGAGGTGTCCATTGGAAAATAAAGATATAGTGCTTGAGGCATTAAAAAAATCCGAAAAGGCACTTAAAAACAAAGAAATTGCAGAAATCACCGGTCTTGATGTGAAAGACATTGCTAAGGCGATAACTGCATTAAAGAAAGAAGATAAAGTCATGTCACCTAAGAACTGCTTCTATCAGGCAATTTGACATGATTTTAGTAAAAGCTTGTGTGGATTCAGTTCTGCATAAGCTTTTTTTATGATTTTGTCTTATATAAATTTACATTTTTGTACGCATACTTATAAAAGCATGATATGATTAATGATGTAAAATGTAAGAAAAGGGATGATATATTTGATTCAATACAAAATTGTTATGGGCAGTGATCATGTTGGTTACAAAATGAAAAATGAGCTCAGGGATTTATTAGAAACCATGGGACACATCGTTGAAGATGTTGGTTGTTTTAATGAGTCACGGGCAGAATATCCAATTTATGGTCGGAAGGCTGCAGAAAAAGTTGCCACCGGTCAAGCCGATCGTGCCGTGCTTGTGTGTGGTACGGGTTTTGGCATCAGCCTTGCGGCAAATTCAGTGCATGGTGTGCGCTGTGTAAATTGTATTGACGCCTACACGGCAAGCCTTTCGCGCATGCACAACAATGCAAATGCGATCGCCTTTGGTGCACGTGTTATTGCGCCGGAGATGGCAAAAATGCTTTTAGAGACATGGATGCATACAGAATTTGAGGGTGGGCGGCATGCCGACCGTATCGAAATGATTCAAGAGATGTGTGCGTTTCCACGTCCCGGTGAATACACAGCGAAGGTTGATGCATCATGAATAAGGTGACATTGCATCCAAGCATTTTGGTCGCCAATCATGGCAAACTCAGTGAAGACATTCATATGCTCAGCGCAGCCGGGGTCGACTATTTTCATGTGGATGTCATGGACGGCAGTTTTGTGCCAAACTTTGGTTGCGGTACAGAAATCGTCAACACCATTAAACGCAACACAGACAAACCCATTGATTGTCATTTAATGGTGGTCAATCCATCGAAACACATAAAAACGTTCCGTGAACTGGGTGCCGATATTATCACTGTGCACCCGGAAGCCGATACGCAGATTGCACGCACTTTGGCGCAGATAAAAGAGCTTGGCGCTAAAGCCGGCATCGCGATTAATCCGGGCACGTCTATTGAGACCATTCGTGAATTGTTATGGATTGCAGATCATGTTTTGGTCATGACGGTGAATCCCGGATTTTATGGTCAAAAGTTTTTACACTGGACGGTACCGAAAATTGAAGCGTTGTGCGCATTAAAAAAACAACATGACATTACGATTTGCCTTGACGGCAATATTGATGTTGAAAAAATCAAACAATTTACACCACTGGGGGTTGATGGCTATGTTCTTGGTTCCAACTTATTTCATACAAATCCGCAAGCCTACATTCAAGAAATCCGTAACCTTGCGTTTTAACCGCAGCGCGTGAAGCAGAATCAAGTAAAAATAATACTGGGGTTTTGTTTTCTTTTGCTGTGTGCGGTTTTTTTGTTTGTCTTTATGCCATCACACAATGTTTCAAATCCGGAAGCAACCACGGTTGCATTAAATCATAACGGTACACGTGGTGATGAAAAATGGCAACCCTTTATGAACTTTATACCAAGTGCATCATCGGGCTTTGGGCAACTGATCATCACACCGAATGCGGCACAAAATGAGCATATGCTTGACGCA
>Ga0209755_10004873_pt1 | contig 15570 bp, 12 predicted proteins | sample TergutCo191P1_FD_187301 | JGI IMG/M metagenome (GOLD analysis project Ga0209755, IMG submission 187301) | Cornitermes sp. P1 segment gut microbial communities from Petit-Saut dam, French Guiana - Co191P1 (SPAdes) (version 2) | ecosystem: Host-associated > Arthropoda: Insects > Digestive system... | reverse complement strand
ACCGGACTTCTTGCATTTACCAGAAAGAGGAAACTTACGGGGCTCTTCAAGCCCTGCCTGTTTGGCAAGATCTTACAATGCTCCATGTAGGTCAAGTATCTGGGAATGATCCTGGACTCTCAACTGACCTAGAAGGAACACATAGATGTCAAGGTGAGGAAGGCTCAAAACTCCATGTGGGCCTGCAGTGTGATGTGGGGCCTGAAACTCATCGAGGTACATTGGCTCTATGTTGCCGTCCGTCACTTTTGCATCCCTGGTATGGTGGCCTGGCTGTCAGACAGCCTGCGCCAAGAGGAAACTAAGCAGGGTTCAAAGATCAGCCTGCTTAGGGATAACAGGAGCTATGCACACCACTCCCACTAATGCTATGGAAGCACTAATTTGCCTCCCCCCCACTGGATTGGTGGTCCAGAGTGAGGTTAGGTTCAGCTGCGCATCGACTCTGGAGTCTGGGATGTTGGTCTTACCTACATCCCAATAGAGGACACAGCAGCATTTTGTTGCGGCTTCAGCAGTCAGATCCCATATTTCATATGGGTGTTGACGTTATGAGGCCAGCATACAACTTTGAACCCCAATACAGGGTTACTCTGTTGACAAGGGAAGACTGGACTAAAGCGACTGGCGCTCCCCCTGCGGTCAAAGGGCTAGTCTGGTTTACAGATGGATCCAGGATGAAGGGGGGGACCGGGGCTGGAGTCCATAGGCAATCGGTAGAATAAAGGCTCAGGTTTTCCCTAGGTAGATATGCAAAAGTTTTTCAGGCGGAGGTGTATGCTATCTTAGCTTGTGTCTATGAGATACAATCTCAGAACAGACCGGAGAAATACTTATCTGCTCCGACAGCCTGGCGGCCCTGAAAGCTCTTAGGGCCATCAGAATGTCCCCTTTGGTTCATCAGTGCCAAAGGCGTTGAATATCTCCGTCCGGCATGCGGTGGGCCTTATTTGGGTCCCCGGACATGCTGGAATACGGGGCAATGAAATCAATGATGGGCTCACAAGTGGCGGCTCTGCTCTGAGATTCTTTGGACCCAAGCCGGCCCTTTGGGTCTCTAGGCAAGACCTACAAGAGGCTCGGTCGCTGGTTAGTTAACCAGCACGGGGCCCAATGGCAAGGTCTTGCTGACACCCAAAGGCAGGCTCGCGAGTTTATCTCAGGTCCTAGTCTGGGCACCAGCGAATGCGAGGCTCTGGCCTCATGCAGACATGTGTACCTGCGATCCTTCTTTCTGGAGCCAGGGGATATTAAGAATCTTAACTTGGGGGCCATCTGGAACTACAGCAAGGCTGCAGGGCTCCCATGATTCGATATGGGGCACAAAGGGCCTGTCTCAATTAAGGCCTAGGTGCATCGGGGCTGAAAGGCCCCGAACCCACATGCAATCTATCTGTCCTTGCTATTTAAATTTGAGAAAAACTCAAGTCACTCAAATAACACTGTGAAAGAGAATCCAGTTACACTCATTGAACAATGTTGTTAGAGATGGACGATAATGAACATCGATACCCCTAGCCTTAATGTGGCTCTTGTGCACCACTGAGTTATCATGCTCTTTCACAACCCTGGAAACTGGCATGTTACTTACTGACAAAGCAAAAATATTATATATGGTAGATAACTATGAAACCATCGCTAAAAATACTCAATGTTAGGTTGGGACAAGTACATGCAATCTACTGTTCAAAAGTGTTAAGCGCTCCAGTCAATTTACATTTAGTGTGTACAGACACCATAATCATAACTTGATTCTCAAGAATGACGAACTGAATAGGAGTGACAGTCAGGATAACCAGTGTCCTGACTGAGATTCAAACCAAATAAAAATAATAAATGCTGTTATTACACTAACCAGCTAGGTCCAGTAATGGTAGTGCTGGAAGCTAGACTAGGGTGCTGGACGTTGCTGTCTGTTTCATAACCAAATGTGGTACTGGAAGTACTTGTTCAGGTGGGGTGAAGAAGTCACATGTATATTTATTTCAAAATCCATATTTACATAAAATTTAATAGTGTTTATTATTCTGTATCTACCACTAGAATTTATCATTGTCCAAGTATGACATGATGCAGAAGGTACACATTTATTTACAAGTCAGCGGTAAGGACATCCTCGTGCCCAGTGGCCTCTTCTGCCTGAAATGATGAAATCAAAGTATAAATGCACAGTGGTGATGCTTGAGCCAGAGCTGGTCTACATCAGGACAATGTTCGTAACACTTCCGATGCTTCAGACCAGTAACTTGCATTATTACAGTTTCGTGACCAACACGTGAAAACAGTGATGGATCATAAAGTATTTTAAACTTGCAATATTTACCCAAACGCAAGACAATTCTAATCTAAGATGACCGTCAAGATAAAACATGTCTACCAAGAGAAAAGGTATTTTTCCAAATCTAAGATGACTCACCAAAAATAAAACATCTGCCACGAAAATATATTTTATTTATTTACACACATATATATATATATATATATTTATTATATATTGGTTTGGTGCTGTATACATGGATTTAAGGTGACCTCACCTATTTAAGCACCAAATTTAAGGAAAAATCCTTGTCTTGCATTCGAGTAAAACATTATTTTCCACTTTCAGTTCTCCTTATTTAACTACTAGAGTAGGTGTAATTAATCAGTTTTTGTATGTGTTTGTCAGTAATAAAATATACTTTCAACGTATTCCTAAATGCTGTAATGAAATAAATTCTGATATGACATTTTAATTTTTAGATGAAACATCCCCATTGATGTTAACAGATCACAAATATATGCACTAAATCAATCACATAAAACACTAGTTCTTATAAGTTTATTCATGCCTACATATATCGACCCCAATTGCAAGCCATCATCAGGCCTTTTGTAAACAATGATACAGGAATTACAAAAGGCCTTATGATGGCTGGCAATAAGGGCCGAAATATGTAGTCACAAATAAAGTGATAAAAACTAGTGTTTCGTGTGATTAATTTAATACACACACTTGTGATCTAATATAATGTACGTTCATTTTAACAAAAAAATGAATACTGTTTCGATGTTTGTTACTTACAGGAACATTAATTTATATATTTATTTATTTGCAATACATTTTGTGAGGCACAAAGTGATGATCCCCAGCCCCCTAGCCATGTAACTTTGGAAATTTGACATCTTACAGACATACACACAAGCCACCCTGACCTACACAAATGAAACTTACACGAAAACTGTATTTTTATCTTACTATTTTAGTCTGCAAATTAAACCACACAAGCCTTGCTGAGTATTGCTAGTATTTTCCAATAGAGAAATGTTTCAAATAGAAATGAACAAGGCCACATCTAATAATCAGACAACTCACTTGTGCTGAAATTATATAGCATAGTACAAACTTCTTTCAGCTCCTTTATTGTGACAACAAAAATAAGCTCAATAATTTTTTATAAGTTCAGGTTACATTTTTTAACCAGAAGCATTAAAACTTTTCTTAAGCACTTCTCACATAACCATGAATAATATTGTACTTATAACAGGTACTATATAAATGTACTTGCCTTTTTCTTTGACAGTGGCCAAATATATGAATATGCATGCTGGTTAAAATTTTATTTTCTGGTATATGACTGAAGTGTAGGGGATGTAGAGCTTAACATAGATCTTTAGTGTAAATTCTTCACACCAACAACTGTAAAATCAACACCTGCAATACCAACCACATCGGTAGCAACACCCATAACCTCCGTAGTATGCGCTTGGACTGCCTTCCAAACTACTCTCATCACTCGTGTATTCTGAATCATATGAGCTTGATGATTCGGATTCTGTTCCAGTTGAGCTTGCACTGCTGACCTGGAAGTCACTACTGTTATCTCGGCTAGGAAAACGATGGAAATATTAGACTGAGGATGGAAACATTGTTACAAGAAATACAGTTAAATGTTACATGACATTCAGTCATGAAAATTCACAACTCTTGGGATATTACAGCACACTCACTGGTAAACAATTACTGACATCTTGGAGGAGCATAGTGCTTCCATCTTCCGGGTCAGGCAGTCCAAGACTCAGCTTGGAATGCCCGAACTGAAACACGTAACTATTTAGAGTTACTGTATTGTAACATTCCAGAAGACTTGAATACTGCCAAGTCAATCTCAAATCTTGCATGTTCAATCTTAGCTACCGCTAAAAGAAAGACCCTATCAACCTATCCACTTCCCATTTTGTCACACAGACAAGGTCCCTTGAGAAGCTAACAGTCACATAAGATGTAAAGAATTTCTTTGCATTTAAAAAACCTAAAGGTTTTTCATCAGTATGTTCACAATATTCCACCACTGGTCCCCATCCTCGGCAAGATGATTCGTGTCCACACCCTCCTGCCATTTCTTTAAGATGCACTTTAGTATCATACTTCCATCTACACAGTGCCCATACTGGCACCTGTAAGATATAGAGGGAATATAAAGGTTGAAAATTCTGGTCTACTTAATACTCTGCCGTTTGACCCTTGGGGTACAAGGGACTCCATGTATTACATGAAATTTTTCATTGTTTTGCTTTACAAGGCTACTTATTGGCAAATAAGAGAAAACACTGCAAACCCCACTTTATTAACGAATCGTGCAAGACAATTTGACATACCTGTGATCGTGTGAACTACTAGTGGATTCAGAACTTTGACTGCTGCTTCTGCGTAGTCTCTGAGGCCTGTGACAAGGCTCACCACTTGATTTGGGGCCTAGCAGTTCTCGAACTGAAATTATACACCATCTTTTGCAATACAATAAAGTACAGTTTCAACTGTATCAAGGGAAATGGAAGAAATTCTACCTCTGAAGAGATTATTAATATCAAGTTCCTTGTCAGGAATTGTGAAAGGTTCATGAACAACACTAAATGTATTTATATATTCGTTTCCTTTCTAAAAATCTATGTGACTTATACAATAAAGCAAAATAAAATAGGGAACAACTTTGTTCAACTTACTTTGTACTTTGTTTTGTTCAGACTCAAAGAGTGCAATTAACACATGTACACATTCACTGTCACTAGAATTTTGGATTCTCACATGGCAATTCTTCAACAAAATTCACATATAGAGTTGTGTTGAGCATTTCAAGATGCCTAATTTTCAGCAGTGTGAGCATATGACAAAATTCGTGGCCTACGAAATCTCTATATCGGCTTAGATCTTAACTTAGAAGAGCCCTGAAGTTTGAAGCACACCCCTATAAGTTTTGTATATCAGAAACTACAGCTATTTAATCATCAGGTGTTCTGATTTTTATTCTTGCTTTTAGGTTTAAAACTAAAGATACTGCAGATGTTTTGTGTCAAAGTTACAACATATTTAAAAAGGTTTCTGTGATCATTCATTAAAAAAAATTCTCTTTCCTCCATTTTCAATTAATTTCACAAAATGTTACCTTGATAATGTAAATTTGGTTTGCGACTATCACAAGGAAAGATGTGAACACAACTGTTAAGGAATGCGTAGACGCAACTAAGGAGGGGAAATGCACTAACTACACAATCAGACAAAAAATGCTGATATAGCAGTAACACTCTAGACCTGTATTTGGGAGGTGTCTTGTTCATCCTGATGTGGACACCAGCTATCTGAACTATGGTTTTTAGTGGTTTTGCTCAAGACAAATACAGTGGGCAGTGCTACAATGAACAGTGTTTATGTATAAAATCAGGATGCTACAACGAACACAGATGCTACACTGAATGCGGAGGAATATTATTTGTAATGGAAAGTTCGATTAGAGCTTTCACTATGGAAAGACTGTTTATGCTTCTCATGTGCGTTACATTGTTTTTGCTTTTTATTAGGGAAAGTTTGCTCATAGTTTTCAATAAGGAAAGATTGTTTATGCTTTTCAAATTTACATGTACATTGTATAAAAGTTAAATTAATTTTATATTATTTTTACACTTACATTTTTGGTTTTTTTATTTATTTTTCCTGTTTCAGTGGTTGTGTTGGATAGTAACTTTGCTCTTGGCTGTGGGCCTGGAACGGATTACCCCTAAATACATACATTTCAATGTATGCTAGAATGAACAGGTGCTAAAACAAACGAGGTTCTAGAACCAATTATGTTTGTTCTAGCATACCCCACTGTATACTTAAATTAGGCCACAACAAGGCCTTCTTAGATCCTTTCACATTCATCTGTCACCCTATTATTTGACATTATGCAGTTCTGACACTAACAGTGTCACAAAATAACTCACACATAAAGATCCACACCTTCATCTGCCTCTCGTCATCCAGAAAAGTATAGCAATGGTATATATATATATATGTCTGAACACAACACACATACCTTGCCTGTCCTCAATGACTTCTTGTCTCCGGTTCTTCATTTCCACTGACAGATTTTCAACCATTCTGTCTATAAAGTTATCAAAGACAAGCGACCTGTTTTGAGATGTAATTTTTGTTCGACAGATTGGGCAAGTTTTCTCCTTTTTCTGCCATTCTACAATGCAAGAATGGCAGAAAGTGTGAGCACAGTTCAGTGTAGTGGCCTGTGAACATTATAAAGGCAATCCATATAAAGACAAAATACCTAAGAATTAAACAGATTATGACAGAATTATAAAAGTTATTCAGGTGTAATAATGATGCATATATATTTTGGGCCATCTGTGTAGTAATACAGTACAGTGAACATAAGGCTTTACAAAAATCATGAATCCATTCAGACAGAAGAATCGGATGTCTGTCTCATGAAGTCTTGCCGTGAAGATACAGATGGCTAACAGAACCGATAACAGTACAGGCTATACACATTACAATTAGTTAGCTTTTGACTTACCATGTCTCGATTTATGTTGTTTTGCATTTACATTGTTTGCACCCAGACCCAGCACATTAAGCCAAGTGCACAAATCCATATGTATGATACTGAAGATGTCTATGAGCTGCTGACCTCTCATAATCAGAAGTTCAAGCTCAACCACCTTGTTGAGATTCAGAAGCAAACCACCCATGAGGAAGCTCAGATAGAGCCTAAGGAGAGGGTCATGATGGTTACAAAGTTGACTGAGGGGCTTGGATTCACAAGAGCTGGCCTCATGGTGTGTGAGGACATTTATTAAAATAAAGAGTGAGTAGCAACAACTATACAAGGAACTGTAAGGATGCTGCCTGCTGTGAAGAGATTCTGCAGAAGAAGATGAGACATCTATCTTGCCAGACTGCAGTGTTGATTTCTTAGGTCACCTTCAGGGATTCATGTATTGGCAGTTGCACTGCTCGACACTGCATCTGATCATCAATTACCCCCTTATATTTTGAGAGAAGGGCCTGCTCTTTATACTGTCATTTGCTTGTTTTTTTTAATTTGTTTCTAAAATAAGTATGAATATATCTTTTACCTTTGTAAAACAGACTGTCTGGAAACAACTTCCCCACTTTAACACTGTGTTTATGGGAAAATCTGTCTCGACTAATATCTCCGGTCTCAGAACCCACTACAGTGTAACTTCAGGGGATGACTGTGGTCTTTAATATTGCCCCAGCATATATGTTACATCACTGCTCACTACTACAAATTCCTCCTGCAATTGTTTCAAAGTATCAAGATCATTTCCCTGTTCCTGGTACCTTTTGTTCACCAAAAACAGCTACACATATTGCAGTGTATCATATAAAATGAGGAGTGTTTTTACATAGTTCTTCATAATAAGCAATCATTACCTAACTGCAATTTCTTGTCTAGTTTTTACAGACACCATCCTGTTGTGTTTTTATAATTTATTTAATTATACGATAATTCAGTCAACACAACAATCTTTTTATTGGAAAAACAATACCTGTTTTTACAATAGCTCACTGCACGTTTCAACCTAGGTCATCACTGGGCTTAAAAGCAACTTCTTTTCAGTAACTTACTGTGCGGACTTTATAAACTGTTTTGTTGTGTAGCTGTTCATATATACTATATATTTTACAATGACTGATGAACCAGTGATCCAGACTGTTGTTTTGTAGCTGTTTATGTATACTACACTCTGATTGATTGACCAGTGAACCAGACACTTGTTTTGTAGCTGTTTATATATACTATACACTGACTGATGGATGAGTGATCTAGGCTATTGTTTTGTAGCTGTTTATATATACTATACACTGACTGATGGATGAGTGATCTAGGCTATTGTTTTGTAGCTGTTTATATATACTATACACTGATTGATGGATAAGTGATCCAGGCTATTGTTTTGCAGCTGTTTATGTATACTATACACTGACTGACAGAGCAGTAATCCAGGCAACTGTCTTGTAGCTGTTTATGTATTCTACACTCTGATTGATGGAACAATGATCTACACAAAAGCCAGCCCTTTTGCTTAAAGACTGAGAACTTTCAGTGTTCTGAACAGAGGCAGGTGACAGCTCAATTTAGAACCAGAACATAACATAGCATACACACCGGTTAGTGCACTGCAAATTTAGTGTCACAGATTTCAGAGGTCCAGCAAATATCAGACAAGACTTCACTTGTAAAGGATGGCTCATAATACATGAGTAGTAATGAATATAAGCAAAAGTGTGCGAAAATCTTTTAACTTATAGGTGAGAACCACTGCAAACAGATTGCAAAATGTACACATAACATAATTCTGGAGTGTTTGGTGTTTTACTGTCCTGAGACAGCACAAAATCTCAAGGAAGTATACTGACATAGAGTATATACTTCATTTTGTCTACAACTTTGATATAAAATAATTCTTGCTCCAATGATTATTTAGCAAGTAATGCTTCAGATGTGAGCACAAATGTAGTGCACATTACTACTGTCCAATTCCAACCAAACTTGGAATGTGGTGACAAATTTTAGCAAAACACCCCAGTATCAAATTTCATAATTCATTCAGCAGTACATGAGCTGATAAACAGAGATGGACACACATGACAGAGCTATCATGCAGGTTTTTGGAATTGGTTGTGAATGCACCAAGAAATATTTACATGCCTGCATTAATTTTTAAACCTTGATACCATCTTGCAAGATATATGTCATCAAAAGTTATGTACGACAGACTTCAAGATACCATACTTAGACAGTTTTTGGATTTATGATCATCAATTAACAGTGATCATTTTTCATGAATTCCAAAAATTCTTGTTATAACAACGTTACACTACATTTAAAAATCATATACCTCTACTTAAACAGAGAACCAATCCAGAAAGAGGTAGAACTAAAATTAACTAATCTATTCCATGTCTTGGGATGCCAACAGAGACTCAGCTACTCAAAAAATCTCCCACCTGTTATGGAAAAACAGTACATTACCATGCTGACAACAGCTGGTCACTAGTCCTTATCATGAGCTGTATGAATCTACACCCACATATCATTAACATGAATTTCTTTGCATTTTTATTAGTGAGTTTCCTGAACTTTATGTTTGTACTCATCTAAGTGCTGTTGTGCGTTTATCCTTCAGTGGTATGGTCACAATCAAGACAAGTTCAGATGAGAAGAAATAATGTATATTGATATAAGTATAATGCAAATTCTAGATGTCAGAAGCCTGCATACTGGATTAAAGTACAGAAAAAAGGTTGTCATCTAGGCACTTACTGTAACAAATAGTTCACTGCAGATACTACACAGCAATTCAGCTTCTACCAGCTCTCCAAGATTGGCAAGTACATCCTGCTTTGCCTTGAGACGTGATTCTGCATCTTCTTTAGCTTTTGTTATCTGTTCTAGTTCATTTTGAAGATACTGCTTCTTTCCTTCAGCATTAGATAAATCAGTTTTCACCTTTCCAAGTTCCTCTTTAAGTTGTTTCAGGTTTTCAGCTGATTGTCCATTCTTAGTTAATTCTTCTATAATAAAAATTCTCATTACAGTAATATTAGAAAACACCTTTCTCTGGGTGACTCCATGACTGTTATTTTCATCCTAAAACCCTGTAACAATTACTGGCTTGAGGTTCAACTTATGCTACATCACAGTTTCCTCGAAACAATGACTGTAAGTAACAGCACTATATGGAAACTTCCAGAACTTGTGTTTGGATGCAAAAAAAGAAGAAAAAGAAGGAATTACATGAAAGAACAAATACATACCTTGTATATTATTCTCTATTTTAAGTTTGTCTTCCTGTAACCTCTGAATTTCTCTTGCCAACTGAATTTTAATAAGTTCTTCCTTTTCTGCAACATCATTTTTAAGTTCTTCCAGCATAGCTCTAGCCTGTGCATCTTTCTGTTCTTGTAGCTGCTTCTGTAACAGTCATTACAAATTTTATCATTAAACATGAACTTACCCTTCCTTCATACTGTTAGTTTGAAATTTCTTGACAGCTTACCAAATCTAACAACCTCTGCTCCTCTTTTTCTTGCAGTTGTTTCCGTAACAACTCTTCACCCTTGTCTTTTTCCTCCAACAAGTTTTGCATTTCTTTCAACTTTTCTTCTAATAACTGTTTTTCCTGCACAACATGAAACACAAAATTTTTTTTCAGAAGGTTTTGAGTAAGCGTTCATCCATTAATTCAACTTGTCATATTGGACAGGAAAAGTTAAGAACTCTGTTCTTCACCATGCTGTGGCTATGTATGGGGAGTAGAGATGGAGATTCACACATTCTTAACTTCAGGGCTACAGTCAGCTTCAAAATCCACCTATTTTACATTTTGGAAAAAAAATCTGGGAGTGTCTGGGCATGACAATGAAGAACAAGTATCTGCCCATGCCAGGCAATGAATGTTGTTAAGCTGGTAGCCAGTCACGTTATTGTCACAGCTATCCCAGGGGAGGTATACTACCACATGCCGCAAATGTTCACAGATGTGAATATGGTCTGTACGATAGTTAAACTAACTCATACATAGACTCCCTCTATATGGCCAGTGAAGAATGCAAACTGATTACAGAAATTTATAACAATTATTATGATTTCATTATCTTATATTAGACACAAATACATTTCAAGAAGTACTTGTAGCAGTTTTTGCTGAAAGAGTGTCCTATCTTGGGCCTGCTGATGTTCCAGCTCCAGATTCTCATTCTGATGCTCCATGTTCCCTGATTGTGGCCTATCTTGTAATTGTTTTCTCCCCTCCAGCACATGTCTTCTCTCAAGCTCTGCAGTGTGTTTCTTTACTTTTGATTCCATCACCTGCCCCTTGTTTGGCACAGCCTGTTCTTCTGAATTACTATAAAAAGCAAAGAAAGTGTTTATAAGTAACAGGTAAGAGTAGTATCAATTACATGTTTCATTACCACTGAACTTCACTACATTGAAATATGATGGATAACACAAGGCAAAATACTTTGGTCCTGTAAATATATCTTTTACCACTCCACCCCCCACCCAAAAAAACAGTGGAATTCCACTGAAGTGGAGTGGAGTGGGAATTTTTTACTTTTATGGTCCCAATCCTATTAAATAAGAGATTCATTAATTGCTTAGATAGTGCACACATAGTTACTTTCAAAGAATGCTGGTATTTCAACATTAGTCACTAAATGCAGCAAGTCAGAAAAATCCTTGTCCATCGGTCACTTTGTATATAAGCAGTTATGAACAGGACAAGAAGACGGCAAAACATGACTGGCTGTTCTATTTGTTCAGTATGTTACTTATGCACTGGTGGTAGTTATGGTTAGGAATAGGATATGGTAGTGATAAATGGCACTAGAAGGAATGCCCCAAGTCACTGGTGTTATAGTAAACTATCTTACACAAGCAGATCTTAAAACTTCTGTGTTTGGTTGACAGTGAATTACAAGATGCTTTATTAAAGTTAAGCATGTCTAGTTTGTTTTTATAAGCAAACAATGTTGTATATGCACAAAAAAGTTGACAGAAGTCTTCAAAGTATTAAAGAAATATCTACTTACGTATACACATCCAGTCTCATTCTCTTGGCAGAGGGCATGGCGATACCTTTTGTGTAGAACACATACTTAAAATAACTACTAGGGCCAAATGAAATCTCATCACCACCTCTTATTTGAGAAGGTTCATCTTTCTGCAGCCTCTTATGATTTACGTATGTTCCATATGAACTCTGAAAATGTTTTTGTTGGGATGATGTAAGTAAATTATTCACATCTCTACTTCTCAATCCATTAGAAATACAAAATCTACCAAAATGAACTTTTTACATCACAATCTTTAGAGTTTTTCACAATAACATAAGGACTAAGCTTGTTCAATGGGCCCAAATAAGTAAGCACTTTTTACTAAAGAATGAGACAGGCAGCCTCTTCAACAAAGGAGACATAATCGCCAAAGCACACAGTGGAAAATATCCAGGAAATTCATTTCCACAGTATTCTTTAGCTTAAGTCTGTAGCCTTTCACGTACATTATTTTGAGACTTTGCATTTTGGAGCAACGACAAATGTGGTGACTATAACACAGTTATATCCTAAAATGGAATGACTCATGAACAAATAGTTAAATTTTCAGTGAAACATACGTGTACATTTATTTTGGTTCAGCTACATTTTTTATTCCTTTTTTGGTCAATCATCAGGCTGTTATATAGTAACTTATAAAATAAATCAAAAGCATACACAAGAATAAACACCTGATTTATGAGATCCCATAATGAATGACTTGAAACTGTGAGATCTCACAAATGTATGTAATCATGCATATGTTTTTGCCTTTATTTATAAGTTTTTATACAACAGGCTGACGATGATCCAAAAAGGGACCAAAAAATGTAGCTAAATTATAATAAATATATAGCTGTGCTGGAGTGAAAATTTGTCTACTTATTTGTTGATACCAAGAACACAACAGGATGATTGTCATCAAGTTGAATCTTAAGCATTATGATTGAAGAGATAAATTGTGATAATCACTTAACAATAATCACAACTTAGCAGGTATTCAGCTTTACAGCTTTACAGCTATTTGTATGTGTATACTTTACACAATTAACAATGCTGATGACAGTATGTCCCACCTTATCGCACAACGTCCATATTCCATCTGTCTTCTTAAATATGCAGTGTGTTTTTGAAACTGCAAGGTTGCGGATTATAAATGACGAAGATCTGGAGCGACCAACAATAAACTGAAATAATTCAAAAGACACTGCACTGTAATGAGGTCATAAATATGGCAAGTTTATGAAAAATTGCGAACAGAAGTTACATGTCACACATCCACTCACTCAACCATATGTACATCTAAATAATGGGACTGTGAATGGAATGTATTTAGTCCTATTAGGATGATTCATGTTACATGAAACAAGTAATCCTTAGATGTAATAGGACTGTCATAAATTATCCAAACAATAAATTTATCAAAAAAGTAACTTTATGTTGTTGAACTGGTATGCATAAAAGTCAGTCTGGCTGATTTCAAACTGGTCACTAAATGCAACATTTAATGAAAAATGAATCAGCTGATTACCAATACATGTGCCATGTACATTTTATAATCACATCTTTACACCTACATGTGTAACTGGAGATACTTTCTCATTGACTCTTTAATGGTGAGCATTGAGTATAGTCATCACACAGTGTGATGCTCAGAAAACTGAAGGACAAGTGAAGTCACTGCCCAGAACATGTGAATTATGGCACATTCCTGTACCACCCACAGCTGATATACAGTGGTTTGACATATGTAGCCATCTCCGCTAGAGGTAAAGGCAAGTGTTTATCAGAATCTTCCCTCCCCACTCCCTTGAAACCAAGAATTTAATTGTGGTGCTAGAGGGTTATAACAGAAATTCTATTTGCAGTTCCACAATATATTATCACACAATAGTTTTGCATTTGCCATTGTGCCTCACTTAGCAGTTCATCACAATATCTTTGAAGATTACAGATTTAATTTTCTTTTCGCTGATGAAATCTCTGAAAATGTCTTAAATGTGTTTATAATTCTCAAAGTTTCAAAGACAATGTCTCCTATGTGTGTGCATGCATGTAATAAAGGTTGTGAAATACACCCTTTAGTGTAGGAAGTAAAACGATACATGTGTAAAAAAATAGTGTCCTGGGACAAAACTTGATCTAAGAGAGAGAAAGGGAGTGGAAAATGGAAGACATATAAAACAAGGAATAAAATTTCGGTTATAGTGGTTGTAGTCTGGATGGCAAAAATAAGAGTGTATGTAATTACAGTCCAGAGCTCCTGAAGGCAGAGGAAACTGGTGGATCTTACATAGCATACATACGAAAGAAGGAAGCTTGTGGACTGAACTGAACTGGATCAGTATTGGATTCAATGCCATGATTTCATTAACAGTGCTGAACCCTTCAGATTATATTAGTAAGGGAGTTAGTGAGGGAAGGTGTAAGGCCCATTTTCTGTGGCAAAAATGTCAGTACTCTCAACTTCAGTTAAAACTGTCTGTATCTATGAGTTATATACTGTTTTATTCAACATACAGTACAGTTTCACAATATAGTGACCATTGCCTGTTGCTGAATTTGAGATTTGCAGTTAGTTGACATAACAAAAAATTCTTCTAACCCTAACAGTTCCTTCACTCCGTATTGACTTTGATTTTAACGTAACTTTTCCCTTTACAAATCTATACCCAATTTGGTTTAAAAAATTTCCTTACATAATTCAAAATACTTACACGTGGATGAACCACACCACCTTTGTAGTCACGAACTTACAAACTAACATGGAACCTTCGACGTTTGCCACTTTCTGGGCTGAATGTAACAATTTTAGGCCTTTCCTGACACCACTGCTTGGAATACAGGTATGCGCCGCATAACGACATTTCGTTCAACGACGGACGGCATATATGACGGTGCTCCCATAAGATAATAATATTATAATACCATTGTGTTACAAATGTATACAGTATTCAGTACAGTAACATGCTGTAGAGGTTTGTAGCCTAGAAGCAATAGGCTATACAATATAGCCTAGGCGTGTAGTAGGATATACTGTACTACCTAAGTTTGTGTAAGTACACGTTCGCACGACGATGAAATCACCTAATGACGCGTTTCTCGGAACGCAGCCCCGTCAAAAGGGACGTATATCTGTACTGTGTTGCATGCTACTTACCTCCGGATTAATTATATCAATTCGTGGATATTCACTAATTTCAGAGCCTATGAGCACTGCACCTTCAAACTCGGCCATTCCCTCAACAGAATGTAACAATTTACTACGAATGAAAATCTGAATGCCTGGCTTGACAGCATGTATTTTATGTTAGACACGATCCATCGTAACTGGTTACAGAGGCCTTTACAACACCACAAAGTGCATTTATTTGAAGTATTTATTTCCACTAAAAACAAAAGAGCTAAAAAATCTTGCTCTATGCCAGAAACAATTAAACCACGGTGTAATAAAATCCGGACGCACTCGTGCTGGAAACCGTCGGTAACACAAAACTTAGGACACCATCGCGCCACAATGCCACTGTCTACAGTACTAGATAATCTGTGGTTTAAAGTGCATGATCCACCTTCTAGTTGTTCCGTGAACAATCTGCACCTGCTTTGCCACATAATGAAATAGAAATTCCCTGCTCCTGAAAGCTTTATTTTTTTTTTTTGTGGCGGAAGTTTAAGCCCTTGGTCACTAAGTG
>Ga0209755_10004872_pt1 | contig 15572 bp, 10 predicted proteins | sample TergutCo191P1_FD_187301 | JGI IMG/M metagenome (GOLD analysis project Ga0209755, IMG submission 187301) | Cornitermes sp. P1 segment gut microbial communities from Petit-Saut dam, French Guiana - Co191P1 (SPAdes) (version 2) | ecosystem: Host-associated > Arthropoda: Insects > Digestive system... | reverse complement strand
ACCGGCTTGCTCAACTGCGGGAGTAATGTATCGTAGTTTAATATCTTCTTCGGACAACTCGTTGTACATAGAGTAATTTTACTATAAAAAATACAATTCTAGCAATATTTTAGCTGCTATTCTGTTGTAGCATAAAATTGCCGCATATTGATCTTTTACCCGCTTATCATCGGTTAGCACTCATTAATTTTACTTGACATTCTTCCATACTATGGTCTACTCTGTAATAACAAAAGAAGAGTTAAATCAAGGCTGACCCGCTCTCGTAAAGCGCAGGTCCCGGGTTCGATTCCCGGTCTTGGCTGCAAAATACAACATGGAAACGCAAATGGCGGAAGAAATAAAAGAAGCTCCCCTGCATTGGTCTCAGCACAAGGAAGAAACCGCGGGTTATTGGCAGTTAAAATTTCTCCTTATATTATTCAGAAATTTTCCGGTGCGCATCCTGAGCATTTTCGCGTTTCCGGTTGGTTTCTTTTACTTTCTTTTTTTAAAAAGAGGAAGAACCGAATCAAGCCGTTTTCTGCAAAAAGTCGCTCCTTTTATTGAAGATCCAAAAATCGCAAAAAAATGCAGTTCCCGTTCAGGCCAGCTAAGGCATGTCATTTCATTCTCGCTTGCACTTGTAGAAAAACTTCAGTCATGGGGAGGCAAATTTTCATTTGACGATTTGTACCATCAGGATGACGATATAAATGAACTTATAAAAGACCTTGAAGAAGGCAGAGGCGCTTTTCTTTTGTTTTCCCACCTGGGAAATACAATGCTTCTTCAGGGGCTTCTGAACCGGGGACAGACAGGAGTGTCGCGTAACATTCCTGTTACCGCGATTGTAGACGTAAAGGTAAACCCTCATTTCAGCCGCATGCTTGGCGAGTTAAACCCGGAAACAAACGTGGACATTATCAGCGCGGACAATATTGGATCGCATACGGCGATTCTTCTTGAGGAAAGAATTGCGGCCGGAGGACTGGTTCTGGTTGCAGGTGACAGAACGTCAGTTGACGGAAAAAATGACATGATTCCATTCCTTGGAAAAAAAGCGCCGTTTTCATCGGGAATTTTTTATCTGGCCGCTTTGATAAAAGCGCCGGTTTATTTTATCTTTGGGCTGCGTCAAAGAGATCTTTCGATTAACCCGAAATATAACATGCATGTGCACAAAAATCATATCTCTTTTGACTGTTCCAGAAAGGAGCGGCTGGCGCGCTGTTCGCAGCTTCTGGAATCTTTTGTGAGCCTTCTGGAAAAATACTGCGTACAGCGGCCTTTTCAATGGTATAATTTTTTTGACTTTTGGCAGGAAGGAACACAACCGGAGAATCCCAGATGAAAAAGAGAATTTATTTGTCAGCTCCCGCTCTTGTCTGCTGCGCGGGGCAGAACAGGAATGAGCTTTATGAATCCTGCCTGACCGGCAATCAGGGCGGACTTATAATGCACGCGTTAGCTGACACCGGTGTAAAATACCCAACGGGGATTATAACAAAGGAGCTGCCGGAAGTAGGCATACCGGAACCGCTGGCATATACCGGAAGAACCAAAATAATCCGCATTATTAACGAAGCCCTGGAACAGCTTGGGCCGGCCGCGGAAAAAGCCATCGCGCGGTATGGCCGTGACAGAATCGGGGTCTGTTTGGGATCATGCGATATAGGCTCTGAATCAACTTTCCTGGCACAGCATGTTTTGTTTAACGAAAGCGCGCCTCCGGAAAATTACAGTCTGCATTTTCAGAGCGCCTCCTATTCCGCGGAATTTATTTCGCAAAAATTCCGCATTTCCGGTCCGGCCTTCACTATCGCCACGGCTTGCGCCTCCGGAGCAAACGCGGTAATTCGCGGAGCTGAACTGATTCAAAGCGGCATCTGCGACGCGGTTATCGCCGGAGGCGCGGATGCTGTTACAAACACAGTCTTCGCGGGATTCCACGCGCTGGAAGCGATATCAGACGAACCGACCAATCCGTTCAGTAAAAACCGGAAGGGATTAAATCTGGGCGAAGGCGCGGCTTTCTTTCTGCTGGAAGCGGAAAAAAACTCCAATATCGAACTGCTTGGGTTCGGAGAAAGCGTTGACGCGTGTCACATGACAGCGCCTGGAACGGACGGAGAAGGTCCCGCCAAGGCGATGAGAGCCGCGCTTTCTTATGCGGGAATTGACAGCCGCCGGATTGGATATGTAAACCTTCATGGAACGGGCACGGAGCTTAATGACAGAGCGGAATTCCTTGCCATGAAAATAATTTTTGGCGACGCGCCTCCTCCCTTCAGCTCCACCAAGCCAATAACAGGGCACACGCTGGGCGCGGCAGGAACCCTGGAAGCGGCAATCTGCTGGATGACAATCAATGAACAAAGGGGCTTTCCGGTTCACTGCTGGGACGGAATCGCGGACAGTGAAATTACTTTCACTCCGGTCAGTATTTCAGATAACACACGGAATATGAAACCTCCTTCTATCTGCATGAGCAACAGTTTTGGTTTTGGCGGATGCAATGCCAGCCTGATTCTCGCGAGCTGTATATAAGCGCGTCTTTAAGCCGGAAAATTTTAATTTGAAGAAATACGAAGCGTTCCTTTAAGGAGGAGCTGTTTTAAAAAAGCAAGCGGGTTGTCTTCTTCCGGCCTGACAGATGAAAGGGGAACAGACAAATCGCCCGGATTTCTGGACAAATAAAGGCTGAAAGCGGCGGGCATCCATGACGGCGGAGACTCCCGGAAGAAACACATACATTCCGGCGGAATATTTTCATCAGCGTATAATAAAACAAGATCGTCCGGTATACCGGAATAAAGGGCTGCCTGCGCGGCCTTAACGCAAAAATCAAAAGAATTTTTTACAGGGTAAAGAGCCGAGTACCCCCCCTTAAGCTCAAAAGCGATGGAAGCGAGCGCTACAGGCGTATTAAAGCCGGAAAGAGAGAAAGCCGCGGGACTGACAGCGCTTTCTTCCATCCACATTTTAAAAAGCTGGTATTCCCTGACAAGTTCTCCACGGAAAGAGAAAAAAAGTATTTTTGTTTCTTCTCCAAGAGGCAGAATGTCGTGGATAACCTGTATGGACATTTTGGAAATCTGGCTTAAACGTCTGCGGAAAGATGAACCTGTATAACCAAGTTCCGGAGATTTTACATCAAAGGAAATTTCGCGCCTGCCAAGAGCCCATTCATCCCATTCGCCAGCGCTTTCCACTCCGGGAGCCCACGCCGAGAAGCGTGTAATGTATATTTCATTGGCGCATTCCATAATTAAACCGGCTTTCAGTGTTGCATAAAACATGCTTTCTGTCAACGCCTGACGCGTCCGGCGATGCTTGCGCGGCGCGGGATTTTTTAAAAGGAAAAATATTCGCCGCGTTGTTATGTGCCATTTTACGCGGTGCGTTGACAAAACGGATTTTTTGATATAAAATGGCGTTCTATGCAGTATAGAACGGACAGTAAATCTGGAAACAGTTTATCAATACTGGGATTTGGATGCATGAGGTTTCCCAGAAAAAATATCAAACAGATTGATACGGAAAAGACCGGACAGTTAATTGTAAACGCGGCGGCGCGCGGCATTAATTATTTTGACACGGCGTTTACTTACGGCGGCAGCGAAGAGATATTGGGGCAGATAATAAAAGATAATAATTTACGGGAAAAAATATTTTTGGCGACAAAACTTCCGCTGATCAAATTCAGAAAATACAGGGATTTTAACGCATTTTTTAACACGCAGCTTGAAAGGCTCCAAACAGATTATTTAGATTATTACCTTCTGCATAATCTTTCCTCTATGGAATTATGGAAAACCCTTTGCGAGATCGGCATAGAAAGATGGATAAAGGAAAAAAAGGAAGCGGGACAGATTAAGAATATCGGGTTTTCATTCCATGGCAGACAGAATGAATTTCCACAGCTGCTTGAAGCGTACGAATGGGATTTCTGCCAGATTCAATACAATTATATCAATATAAATTATCAGGCTGGTCTTGCGGGATTGAAAAAAGCGTCAGAAAAGGGACTCCCCGTTTTTATTATGGAACCTCTTCTTGGCGGGAAACTCGCGTCCGGGCTGCCGAAAAAAGCGCTTAAAACATTTAAATCGGCAAACAGCGCATTAACGCCGGCGGCATGGGCTTTACGGTGGCTATGGAATCAAAAAGAAGTAACAATGGTATTATCCGGCATGAATTCAGAATCGCAGCTGGAAGAAAACATTCAAACGGCGGATAACGCAGCCGCCGGAATGCTGAACGAAGAAGAAAACGCGGCGTACAATTCCGTGATTAAAACATTTAACGATTCATACAAAATACAGTGCACCGGCTGCAATTACTGCATGCCATGTCCCCGCAATGTAAATATTCCAGGATGTTTCGCCGCGTATAATTTGTCATACACAGCCGGCATGTACGCGGGCGTTCAGCAATATTTGACAAGCACGGGAACAGCCGGTCCGGCTCATCAGGGAGGCGCGGGAATCAGCTTCGCGGCAAGCAACTGCAGACAATGCGGCGAATGTGAGAAGCGCTGCCCTCAGCATATACCAATAGCCAAGTTAATGAAAAAAACGGCGAAAAGGATGGAATCGTTCTGGGTCAGATCCGCGTTAAAAATGCTGCGTAAATTCAACTGAGTCTTTCAAATATCTTTCTTCAGTTTGCATGTGAATAAAAATTTTGCACCCCGGCCAAGTTCTGATTCTACCCGGATATTACCTCTCATCATTTCAATAATGCGTTTTGAAAAAGCAAGGCCCATTCCGATGCCATTGTATCTCCTGGTAAGACCGGTGTCCGCCTGTTCAAAGTCAGAAAATATTTTTTCCTGCTGCTCTTTCGATATTCCTATTCCATTATCGGAAATTGTTATCTGAAGCGTAACAACGCCGCTCTCGTTATTAATAATGCTGACATACAAATATATTTCGCCGTAATCGGGCGTAAATTTAATCGCGTTATCCAAAAGAGTATTGATTACCTGTTTCAGCCGCCTTTCATCGCCTGTAAGATCTGACGGTATTAAAGGATCAATATTGCAGTCAAATTTTTGATTCTTTTTGGCTGCGTTCTTCTCGGTTTCTTTTATTATTCCTTTAATCATCGTAAAGAAGTTAAAATTTGTATCAGACAGCCTGAATGACCCAAAATCCATGTCAGAAATATCAAGTACGCCGTCTATCATTTTTAGAAGAGTATGCGCTTCATTGCTCATAACATTGCAATTTCCCTTAATTTTTTCCGGGACTCCCATAATGTCAAATATCTGCAATATGCCCAAAATGGCGTTCAAAGGCGTTCGCATTTCATGGCTCATGCGCGAAAGGAATTCCGACTTCGCGCGGCTTTTGTATTCGGCGTGCTGTATCGCGTCACGCTCAAAAACGCCGGAAAAAATACTGGCGGTAAGAACGGCAAGACCCGTCTCGCTTTCATTCCAGTCAGACACATTTTCATCTCTTGCGAAAATAAGAATTGCGTTCATTTTTCCTTTAATGAAAATGGGAGTCGCGATGTAGTTGTTTACATACGACTTGTCCAGCCTGATAAAATCCCTGAACAGGGGGTTATCGGATTTAAGACAGATGTCTTTTTCATTACCCGACAGCAGATTATTAACCGCGTTAATAATCTGCTCATCCATTTCTACCTTGTCCTCTATGCGCATATCAATGTCCGCGTGCGGATTTTTCCATTCATTCCGGCATATAAGCACGTTCTTGTTGGGTTCAAATATATACATTAAAACTGACGCAATATCCATAAATTCGCCGACAATACGCAGGGTTTCCGTATACAGCGCGTCAGAGGGAACATTGGTAATAAAGTTATACGCAACTCTTGTCATTAGAGCCTGCTGCCGCAGCCGCATGACAAGCTGCATTTGATGCTGAACTCTTAATTTGACAATCGCGGGATGAAAAGGTTTTGCAATATAATCGTCGGCCCCCAAAGCCAGTCCTTTTATTTCGGAATTAATGTCATCAAGTCCGGTAATAAAAATGACCGGAATATCCTTCGTTTCTTCCGAGTTTCTTAACGTTGCAATCACGTCATACCCGTCCATTCCAGGCATGAGCACGTCCAGCAGAATGACATCCGGTAAAAATTCCTGCGCGGTTTCAACGGCTTCCTTTCCGCTGATGGAAGCGTAAACTGTATAATCGGGACTCAGTATGGATTTCAATGAGCTGATATTGTCTCTTTCATCATCCACGATCAGAACGCTGTTTTTCCTTTTATTACTCATATTTCATCTCCCATTTATTTTTTAGTCTCGATAATTCAAGAACTGCCTGCCTGAAGTCAAACATGTCTATATAGCGCGCAAGATCTTCCGTTCCCGGCACGGAAAGGATATCATCAATCATATCTTCACATTCAGGATTTTTGTTATTCAGCATCATCTCCAGTTTGCTGAACAAATCAAGAATCTCCGGCGTTCCGGCATAAACCGCATTCAGCGCTCTGGTTTTTCTACTTTCGCTTATTTCTTCAAGCAGCGGAGCCAATTCGTTCAGCGCGTGTTCCAGTTCAAGTTTGAGAATTTTCAAATCTTCTTCGCCGGACAGGTTCTCTCCCTTTGCAAACACGTTCTCAAGCGCCGCGGCGGCTTTATTCAGTTTTTCTTTCCCAATCTGCATTGCGTTGGTCTTTAGCGTATGGCAAATCCTGTGCGCCAGCTTAATGTCGCCTTCCCGAGACGCCTGAACAATTCGGTCGTATGTGGTTTGATTGTTTCTTACAAAATTGACGATGGTTTTTTTCAATATTTTTTCATAATCACCGGAAAACTGCGTTTCGTCCGCCGCGGAATTATTAACGGCAGTGAAAAATTTGCTCAGGCACTTCCACAATTCCTGCGATGTAAACGGCTTGCCAAGGCAGTCTGACATTCCGTTTTCCCTGTACAGTTCCATATCTTTATGCATGATATTCGCGGTTAAAGCCACTATCGGAGTTTTAATGCCCATGCCGATAATCATGGACGCGGCCTCGATGCCGTCCATCACAGGCATATGAATATCCATTAAAATCAGATCGAACGGTTTTTTGTTTTTATCCATGCGTTCAGCCGCAAGATTAACGCCTTCCTTTCCGTTAAGTGCAACAACAGTTTCAAGCCCCACCATCGCAAGGTGATCGCAGATAACCTGCTGGTTCATGTCATTGTCTTCGCAGATAAGAACCTCGCCTGTAAAAGCGGGTTTTTTCATGTCATACAGCGTGCTTTCCTGATAAAACACGCCGGTATCATAATCCGCAAGATCAAATTCCACGCTGAAACAGAATTTGCTGCCAATCCCCGGCGCGCTTTCGATATCAAGAGTTCCGCCCATCAGTTCAATAATGTTCTTTGATATGGAAAGCCCAAGTCCTGTGCCTTCAAATCTTCGCGTAACGCTGTTGCCCGCCTGTATAAACGGCTCAAGAATTTTTGAAATTTGCTCCGTGTTCATGCCTATTCCCGAGTCTTTAACTTCAAAAGTAATCCTGACATTATTGTTATTTCCGTCCACAACGGAGGTTAAAAGTTTGACCGTTCCGGTGTTTGTGAATTTTACGGCGTTTGAAAGCAGATTAATCAGCACCTGGCGCAGCCTGACGGGATCTCCCAGAACTTTTTTATTTATGGACGATTCGCCGTAACAGTACAATCCTATCCCTTTTTCTTCGGCTTTGGGTTTAATAATCATCTGACACAGCGAGAGCACATCGTGCAGCTCAAAGGGTATGCGCTCCAGAGTAATTTTGCCGGATTCAATTTTTGAAATATCCAGAATGTCGTTAATAATTTTTAACAGCCATTCGGAGCTGTGCTTTATATTGTCAAGATATTCATTTATTTTCCCCGGATTATCGCTTTGCTGCGCCAGTTCGGCAAATCCTACTATGCTGTTCAAAGGCGTTCTGATTTCGTGACTCATGTTTGCCAGGAAAGTGGATTTAGTTCTGTTGGCGCATTCCGCGTTATCCCGCGCCTGCTTCAGATCTTCCTGAACCTTTTCAATTTCGGCGATATACGCTTTATGTTTTCTTAAATCCCTTGTATACCCTGCGACAAGGTATCCGTTCTTGTTGTGTTTTATGCGTATAAGCGTAATCTCTACCTGTATGGGCTCTCCGCTCAAACTCCTGTGCAGCCATTCAAATTTGCAATATCCTTCTTCGAACGCTTTATTAAAAAAAGTTTTAGCCTTGTCAGTGGAATACTGCCCGTCCGGCTGGAACTCCGGCGAACATCTTTCCAGAAAATGGTTAATGTAATTATTTTTATCCTTAAATCCAAACAGCTCTATGCTGGCGTTATTACATTCCACAATTTTATAATCTCTGTCAAATATCTGGCAGCACATCGGCATCGCATCCATTAAAAGATGCATGTTCTCGTCCGCCTGCTTGCCGGCCAGAATCTTCAGAAAAGACATAAAACCAAAAAGAACCAGCAGGAACAGCGCGGCTAAAGCTAAAATGAGCCAGAATTCAACAGAATTGGAAACCCATACGGGAACTGGGCGGTTAATGATAATATGGTTATCGGGTAAATTCTTTACTTTTATATTAAATCTTTTAATTGCGCCGTAATCAAACTGCCACTGGTTGAGTGAGATTGAATCGTTAATAACGGGAATCCGGGATGGAGCGGTTCCATTTAATATTTCAACAGCTCTTGAAGAAACCGCGCTGCTTTGAGCGTCAGTGGCGGATACCAGTCCGCCCAATGTTCCATATCCCAAATACGACGAAGTCAGGCAAAAGACGGGATTTAAAGACGCGCCGCAAACCATTTTTTGAACGTCTGCCCCGGAATAAAACGTTCCCGTGGAATCAAAATTATAATCGCCGATTAATACCAGCGTATCGGATTCAAAGGAACTGATTTCCTCCAGTATCGTGTTAAAAGGCTTATTTTCGCTGAACACAAATTCTACAGGCAGAACCGGCCTTCCAGATTCCAGCTTTTTCTTAATTTCATCCCGCATCCTTATGTCTCCGGTATTGGAATGACTGTTCAGAATATAGATGCGGCGCGTCTGCGGGTAGAGCTTAAGCATAACAGACGCGGTTTCATTAATGGAAACCGTTTCGAAAATTCCGGTAACATTGTTTTCAAGCCCATACAGCATGGAACCGGAAAGAGCCTTCGCTCCGTAAAACAATACAGGCAGATTGGGAAACAGCAGATAGTAATTATCAAGAACAAAATCCAGCGCTTCGTTGCCGGAAGCGATAATTAAGTCGGGATTTCGCTCAATAAAACTTGTGCGAATCATATCCGATACATTGGCGTTAAAACCGGCCTGGCTATGAAGCTCATTAGTGTTCAAATAGAAACTGTAGTATTCAGGCGCTTCACCGCCGGCGTTTTCAATTCCAAGCTCAATGCCGCTGCGGATATTATCCATTTGACTGCGTTCCAGCGCATTCAGCGCGTTATTTGAATTTAAATGCAGAATAATCGACTTGCCGCCGGATATCTGCTGATCATTGTCATAATTAAAATTGCGGCGGTGATTATGAATTGACAACATGGTGCCGTCGGAGTACATGTCCTCGTAGGCTTTTTCCATAAGGGGAACCAGATAATCATATTTTTTGTTAACATAGGTATAAACCGGCTGCCGTTCAATCACGCCGGCTCTTTTTATTCCGCGGGGAAACCTGTGTTCAAAATGGGAAATACGGGGAAGCAGAGCCGCGTCTATTTCGCCGCTGCGCAAAGAATCCCATAATTCGGAAATATCATTTACAGTTATCAGTCTGCTGGCGCGCGCGCGCGCGATATTATTCGCTATATACTCATTCTGCCAGCGGTAACCAAGCCGTAATCCGGCCAAATCCCCCCACGAGGAAAATTGGAACAAGTCGTCCGAGCGCGTGTATGCGGTAAATTCAACATTATCAATAGCTATCGGAACTTTTAACAGGTTGGGATACATTCTGTCCCACCCGTCTGTCTGCATCGGCAGAATTACGGCATCGCCGTAATTAACATCAGCGACAGCGGTGCGCATTCCCGTTGCCTTTGATATCATTTGGTAACCCGAACGTTTCAGCCCTTCATATAAAATGCGTTCGGCGATAATTGACTGATCGTCGCTTAAGGCAATCTTGACAGCGGGCCGTTCATTCTCGTTTCCCTGTTTTGACTGAGCCCAGACAGGCGGCAGCGCCAGTGATATTAAAATAAAGATAAAAAGACACAATTTACCCTTATTGGTCAAAATAAAATCCCTTTTTTCAAATCAAATTAAAAACACTACATTTTAATTACCTAAAATCAATACATTATATAATATTTTGCAGAATAAATCAATTAATTGAGACCATTTTCAAAACTACAGTTTTTAAGAAAGCTGCCCGGGAATTTAATAAAAAAGCCTACCTGAGCACCCTTACCTTTACACCGGAAATCATGGAGCGTTCGGCGGTTGCATCCCTATCCCCTGCCGAGACATATTCGGCGTTTACCTGCGCCGAGGCAGGTCCGCTTCCAATGACGATTGGAACCCGGCAGTAAACCATATTTTCCCAGCGCAGGTTCCCTTCGATAATGACAGTATAATTCCCTGCCGGCACAGGCGCGCCCTTACTGTCAGTACCGTCCCATGCGTATGTAACCGGCCCTGTTCTGGGGGTAGCCGCGCTTACAGCGTCCGCCTGCGCTTTTGACCAAGAGGAAAGCCCCGATTGCTTAACCCACAATGGAATGGAAGCTGGCCTGCGGGAATAACCGCCTCTGGCTGTCCATTGAGTAACATAAAGCGTTTTAACATGCTGCCCTCCGGGATTTTCAATCCAAACCGCGAACTGGTTGCTAGCTGAACCGCTCTGCCGCTCGTAGGAAAAAGTCACCTCCGCCGCCTGCTGCGCCGCCGCTCGCTGCACCGCCGCAAACGCTAAAACCGTTAATATAAAAACCAGTGAAAATTTTCTCATATATTCCTCCGGATAAGTATTACTATACCATAAAAAAAGAAACCCAGCACCATAGGGTGCTGGGCGCCTTTCCGAGAGACGTGCAATTTTTTATTGCAGAAGCTGAAGAACCGACTGCCCTCTTTGATTTGCCTGCGCCAGCATGGCGGTACCGGACTGTGTAAGAATCATGTTCTTTGTGTAGCCGACTGTCTCGTTAGCCATATTGGCGTCACGAATACGGGACTCGGCTGCCTGCATGTTTTCCGCTCCAATGTCGATTCCGCGTATAGCGTGCTCAAAACGGTTCTGGTAGGCGCCAAGATCAGATCTTTGTTTACTGACTATCTTTAACGCTCTATCAAGGGTTCCAATGGCACGGTTGGCGCTGTCCGGTTCGGACAGTGAAATAAATGTATCATCACCGACATCACGGATACCAAGACCCTTTGCTGTCATTGTGCTGATAAAAACCTGTTCACGCTGATCCATATTGGCGCCGATATGGAACCACATGGATGCTGTAACCACATTCTGACCGATTGGACGGCCGAAACGGCCTGTCAGCATGTTCATCCCGTTAAACTGGGCGTGCGATGCAATCCTGTCAATTTCATCAACCAGGGATGAAACTTCAATCTGGATGTACAATCTGTCCTCGTCAGTATAAATACCGTTAGAGGCCTGCACTGCCAATTCACGCAGACGCTGAAGAATGTCCTGGGATTCCTGAAGATAGCCTTCCGTTGTCTGAATGAATGAAATACCATTCAAAGCGTTTGTAGAAGCTTGATTCAGGCCGCGAATTTGTGACCGCAGTTTTTCTGATACGGCTAATCCCGAAGCATCATCACCAGCTCGGTTGATGCGAAGTCCGCTCGACAATTTTTCCATATTCCTATCCAGAAACGACTGGGTAGTTTTGAGGGACCTGTCGGCAAACATTGCACTTAAGTTGTGATTGATTATCATATACTCACTCCTTTGGCTTTTTCCGGCGCTCAGTCATTGACGAAACGCAATAACGTTAACGCGCCGCGGCTTCCATGCCGTAAAAAACCGCTTTGCGGTTTTTTCTGGTTGGAGCTTTTCCAACGGAAAAACTCAATTCTGTTTGCAGGTATTCGTGTAACACGAATGCCTTTTCCCGGAACCTGAAATACAGGCACCGGGTGTGTGCCATCGCGTATCCTGACGGAAACGCTTAGAACCCTCGACCCGCCGTTCCCGGAAGGGTGAGGATACCGGAAAAATTATTTTCCAACGGACATATAATAATTTCCGGCCGGGAAATCCTTATACCGGAATTAAACCCCGCATAATATTCCCTTATCATTTAAAATATCGGAATATGAAATTTTTGCTTTAGTGGAATCATGCATAAAAACGCGCAGGACGCGGCGAAAACGGCGCTACTGGAAAGATAATTTGTTTCATAATAAGATAATTCCATGAAGAACATTCCGGTAGACCTGATTCGAGAAGTCTTTAATTATCAGAGCCGTTTCGAAGGCTCTACGATGGTATTTAAAATTGACTATCCGGTTACCAAAACTCCGGGGTTTCCCGGTCTTGTTAAGGATCTTGCTTTATTGGCGCAGACAGGATTCAAAGTAGTAATTGTGCCGGGAGCCAAGGAAAATATTGACGCGGTTTTGGAACATAACAATATCAGTTCAAGCTACATTAACACCCTGGACTCAAATGTCAGAATCACAACATCGGAGGCAATCCCTTTTGTGGAAATGGCGGCTTTTGATGTTGCAAGCAGGTTTATGACCTTCCTGTCAGGAAGCAGGGTGGACGCGGTTATCGGGAATTTTGTAAGAGCAAGAGGGCTTGGCGTAATAGACGGAACAGATACCGGGCACACCGGCACAGTGGATAAAATATACGCAGGTTCGCTGGAACGCGTCCTGAACCTGGGTATGGTTCCAATTCTTCCCTGTATTGGGTGGAGTCCTTCGGGAAAACCATACAATGTTCAAAGTGACGAGATCGCCCTTGCCGTTTCAACAGTAATGAAAGCGGAAAAATTGTACATTATTTCCATGCGAAACCAGTCAGAAGATCCTGCTCTTCCGGAAAGATTTACCCCCGCGGAAACAGAGGCGCTAATTGCAGCAAAAAGCGAACTTTTGCCAAATAGCGCTGAAAATGCCAGTTTAACCCAGTACTTGCGGGAACTAAAACTGGGTCTTAAGGCCAGCCGGGCGGGTGTTCACAGAGTACATATAATCGACGGCAGCCAGGAAGGCGCGGTACTTATGGATCTGTTCTCGAATCTGGGTACCGGTACGATGATTTATACCGATGAATACGACTCAATCCGGGCTTTACATTCCAGAGATCTGCCAGATGTGCTCCGCCTGATGGAACCTCTGATGCAAGAAGGAATACTGATAAGGCGGAATGCCGACCAGATACTGGAAAAAAAGAACGATTATATTGTTCTGGAGATAGACGGCTCCATACGGGCATGCGGCGCATTGCACGATTGGGGTGAAGCGCAGGGGGAAATCGCCGCCGTAGCCACAGATCCGCAGCACGCGCAGCTTGGCCTTGGACGGCAGATAATCGGCTGCCTTGTTGAAAAAGCCAAAAAAAGCAAAATGAACCGCGTTTTTGCGCTGACCACAAAAACCCAGGACTGGTTTGAGTCGCTTGGCTTTAAGGAGACAGCGGTTGAGACACTGCCTGGGCAAAAACGTAAGGTGTATGACCAATCCCGCAAAAGCAAAGTCTTCGCCCTTGAAATTTAAAAAATGTCCAGGACGGCGGTTTATACAGGATTGGTTCTCAGGTGCAGACAGTCAGGCGAATCGAACAGCGAAGTTACCCTGCTTACAGCCGAAGAAGGCATAATAAAAACCACAGTTTTCGGCGGCCCGAAAAGCAAATTACGCGCACATTCGGCGCCGTACAATTCCGGGCAGGTCTGGATTTACCGCGATAAAGCCAAAGATTACACGCATGGTATCAGCTGCGCCAAGCTCAGCGATTTTGACGTTCAGTCCTGGAGAGCCGGGTTAAGAGAACTCTACGAAAGAACAATGGCCGCCAGCGCTGTCGCCGAGACGATATTGACATCTCACGGCGGAGGCGGAGAATGGGGAACCGCTTTAAAAACGGCGGTATCAACCCTTGACGCGCTGGAAAACGCGGATGAAGAACTCTGTCACAGGATACTGGTTCATTTTTTATGGCGCTGGGCGGGATTTCTGGGAATACAGCCAGATATCAATAATTGCTCAGAATGCTGAAAACCTATTGGCGATGATCTTCTGCTGTTCGATACCAAAGAAGGATCATCCGTATGCGATGCCTGTCCGCTCCGCGGTTCACATTCCGCATTTCACACACCCGGCAGAATCGGAGATTCAGCCAGGATACTGCGGATAAATCCCGGCTGTCGGCGCTGGCTGTCCGTTACCGCTGAACTTGAACCTTCTGTTCTAAACCGTTATTCGATGGACATAAAATCTTTTAATGAGGCAAAGGCGCTTGTTACATCAATAATGGCAGGGGCGTTAGGTAAACGGCTGAACAGCTGGGACTGGTAGCTCCCGGCGCAGTAGTTTATTTCCAATAATTGCAGTACCATATAAATGAATGAAATGGGACAAAAAAGAGATTTCCGGAGATCAGGTTAAGGAAATCTCCGCCAGGTATAACTGCGACTTGCTGACCGCATCGATCCTTCTTCGCCGGGGCCACAGTACAGGCGATTCAATACGTTACTTTCTGGAAGACGACATTTTTTCCCTGCGCAACCCGTTTACTTTAGACGGAATGGAAGACGCCGTTGAACGCGTTCTTGCCGCGAAGGAAGAAGGCGAAAAGGTGCTGGTTTTCGGAGACGGCGATGTTGACGGCATAACGGGGACAGCGCTTCTTGCCGAATATCTGGAGAGCATTGGAATTGACGTAACATGGCGCATTCCCACAGGAGATGAATCCTACGGTCTTTCGCTGGAAGCGGTGGAAGAATTCGCGGCAAAAGACGGCACATTGATAATTACAGTTGACTGCGGCATTTCCCGGTTTTCGGAGATTAAGCGGGCGGGCGAGCTTTACGTTGACGTTATAGTAACAGATCACCATGAACCGCAGGATGAACTTCCGCAGGCGCTGGTTATAATAAATCCAAAATTGAAGAATTCAAAATACCCGTTCCGCGATTTGTCAGGATGCGGAGTGGCCTTTAAACTTGTAAGTGCGCTTCGTTTCGCGCTTGGGAACGAACTCTACGGACAGCAGATGTGTCTGCTGAATACAAGGCCCGTAAATGAAGCGTGGATTGTTGAAGTCGCCAAAATGCGCAATCTGACAGTCACAGATACGCTAATCGAAACAATTGTACCCGGAATGATACCCATAAGCGGAACCCGCCTTCCCTCTTTTCTGGAAGGACAGCACATTCTGGTATGGGACGCTCAGCTTCAGAAACAGACGCTGGCAAAACTTTTCGGCAAAGGCGTGGAAGTGGGCATGATTGACGCCGCGCCGGAAATCGGCAAAGAGATAACGCAGATCGCCGGACTAAGCCTTCTGCGCATTAAAGAACTGTCGAAGATCGCAAAATATTCGGACAGGGAACTAAGCGAGCTTGATGTCTTTATCAATCTGTATACGTCGTACATACGCCAAAAAGAAAAAAAACT
>Ga0209755_10004870_pt1 | contig 15577 bp, 12 predicted proteins | sample TergutCo191P1_FD_187301 | JGI IMG/M metagenome (GOLD analysis project Ga0209755, IMG submission 187301) | Cornitermes sp. P1 segment gut microbial communities from Petit-Saut dam, French Guiana - Co191P1 (SPAdes) (version 2) | ecosystem: Host-associated > Arthropoda: Insects > Digestive system... | reverse complement strand
GTCTATATTTCTAACCGGGCTTTCCGGAAGAGGCGCAACAACGCCAAGGCTCCACCCTTCTTTCGATCCTGAAACCGGCCTGAAATAACATACTCTGGAAATGTCGTAAACTTTGTAATGCCCCGTTCCGGCTTCTCCCTGCGTCATACGTGTTACTGTTTCGGCAAGGCCGGAAAATATCTTATCCGTTTGCGAATCACTGATATAATTAAAACGTTCTCGCATCCATTTGTCACGAGGGTTGGATATTGTGTATCCATCGGCATCGCTCATAAAAATATGCCCAGATTCCCAAATTACAAAAGAGGAAAGGCGTTGCTGAAAATACTTTCCTGGAAGCGTAATCACAACAATATTGTCATGAGAAAACGGAATAGGAACCGCCAAGTAAAAAACAACCCCAGTGTCTATTTGGTGTGTTGAAGAAATAGCTCTTTCGCCAAAGCCGCCGTTGAGCAGCGGAAACGCTTTTTTTACATATTTATCGTTCATCGCTTCCATTTTTGCCGGCATTTCACCGGCTTCGGCTATTAAACCTTTCTCTATATTTAAAACCGCCATTCCATTAAATTCCTGAAACAGATCATTTTGCAAAGACAAAACGCCGGACCACTCCGCTTCTTTGGAAGTACCCAATGCTTCGGCTACCTTGCTCGCTTTATATTTCAGTTGCTCAACTTCGCTGCTCAAATAGCTATCAGCAATTTTAGACATTGCTTCAAGGTCTATTTCCAGAGAAATATCGATGTTTTTCTTAACATAATTGATGCCTATAAAAACGCTCAATAACAATATGAACACGTTAATGAAAATAATTATGAGCATAGCTCTTATTCGGATATTCATAAGGGTAATATAGTAAACGCCGAGCTTAGGGCTAAAGGCTTGGCAAATGCATTACCAGGCTCCAATCAGATTTTTCTATTTTATTAATATGCGATATGCAATTTTATTATCCGCACTGCTGCTCATCGCCTGTAGCAAGGTGGTTCCGGTTCCGGAGCATTATGAGCTCAGGCATAATTATTTTTTGCTCAAAGCACATTTTTACAAACCGGAAAGATTAAAAGAGTTCTCTGAATATGAAGATATGGAAATTGATGAGATGTATCTCAGCCTTAATGATTACTTCAAAGGAAACAGATATACATTTTATGTGCAGCCCAGTGAGGCGAATAACAAAATAGACCAAATTCAAAATACTAAAAAATATTACTCTTTTGGCTTTGAAAGAACTCTGACCGATGACACTCTAATTGTTTCTCAAGTTTATCCGATATCTCCGGCTACCGCTGCAGGGTTGAAAAAACACGATAAACTTCTGTTTGCAAGCGATATTTCCTTGACCGGCGCAAATGCTGCGCTTTATAAAAATTCGGATTCATTGTTTGCTGCAACAACAACATTTAAAGTATTGCGTGAAAAAGATATTGTCACTTTAACTATGGAAAAAGAAGAAGTTCAACTGCCAACGGTATATTTAGATTCATCAAATGGAATTCCATTTATAACAGTGACGCAATATAAAGAGAAAACAAACAATCCAAAAGGAACCTATGCCGAATTTAAGGAAATTTTACAGGAGATAAAAGATGCGCCAAAAGCAATAATGGATCTTCGCAACAATGGCGGTGGAAGCATCAGGCACTGTACGGCAATGGCAGCGGAACTTGTGCCGTTTGACAGCGAATTGATTTTTGATGTAGAACATTATTATGACGCAGAAAAAGGCAATGTAATTGATACCATACATTCTTTTGTAAGTGATTTTTTAACGAGTGAAGGAGATGGAGTCAACACTCACTGGACAATTTTAATAAATGAAAATTCTGCAAGTTGCGCAGAACGCTTTACCGCCGCTGTAAAATATAATCGCCCTGAAACGGTTATAGCAGGGCAAACAAGTTATGGAAAAGGTATTGGGCAAATGTACACAAAAACATATTTGGGCGGGCTTGCATATATCACTTGCATACAATCATATTACCCAAACGGAGAAACCTTCCACGAAGTAGGCATTGAGCCGGATATACCGGAAATGCCGGCTTTGACAAAACGCCTGCCCAAGTACAAAGCAGAACCTACGGAATTCGGTGCGTATAAATATCGCTCATTTCATCAATGGGAATAATTGCACATCTCTTATTGTGGCCTGATTTGTCAAAAGCATAACCAGGCGATCTATGCCAATGCCAACGCCGCCTGTGGGTGGCATTCCGCATTCAATGGCATGCAAAAAGTCCTCGTCCATGGGGTGAGTTTCGTTTTCTCCGCCTCTGCCTCGCTCAACCTGTTCTTCAAGGAGTTTCCTCTGCAAAATCGGGTCGTTCAATTCGCTATAGGCGTTGCCTATTTCCCAGCCGTTTATGTATGGTTCAAACTGCTCAATTAAATCGGGATTGGTGCGATGCGTTTTGCAAAGCGGTGCGCTTTCTTTTGGCATGTCTTTTATTATGGTGGGTTGAATTAGCTGTTGTTCGCAACTTTCTTCAAATATTTCCATGATAGCTCTGCCTCTGCACCATGTGCCTTCAATCTCAATGTGTCTTTTTTGCAGTTCGCTTTTCAGTTGTTCATCGGAGAGTTCCTCTACGGAAATTCCGGCGTATTTTTGAATTGCTTCATAAACTGTGAGGCGAGGCCATGGCGTTTTGAAGTCTATCTCTTTTCCCTGATACTGTATTTTGGTTGTTCCGTTTGCGGCTATGCAAGCCCGTTCACAGATGTTTTCAAAGTGAAGCATCATATCGTTGTAGTCGCTGAAAGCTTCGTAGAATTCAAGTGCAGTGAATTCGGGGCTGTGGTTTCTGTCCATGCCTTCGTTGCGAAAGTTCTTTGTGAATTCAAAGACTTTTTCCAAGCCGCCTATTATGCATCTTTTTAGGTAAAGCTCGGGGGCTATGCGCAGGTAGAGCGTCATGTCTGCTGCGTTGTGGTGGGTGTCAAAGGGGCGTGCGTTTGCGCCGCCGTAAATTGACTGGAGTGTTGGGGTTTCAACTTCTAAAAATTCCTTTTCCACAAGATATTCCCTTATGGATTGTATTATGCGGTTTCTTTTGCGAAATACATCACGGACATTGTCGTTCAAAGCCAGATCTATGTAGCGTTCCCTGTAGCGTGTTTCTATGTCTTTGAATTCGTCAAAGATAACAATATTGCCGTTTTCGTCGCGTTTTTCTTTTGGAATTGGCAACGGGTAAATAGCTTTTGAAATTATCTCTATTTTTTTTGCCTGCAAAGTATATTCGCCGCTGTTGGTTTTCATTATTGTGCCGATTGTTCCAACCCAGTCACCAATGTCCATGCTTTTTACAACTTCATATTCGGTTTCCGTGAGTTCGCTTGCCACAGCCAGCACCTGGAATCTTCCGTTTACGTCTTTGAGGTGCATAAAGCACATTTTGCCTTTGCGGTTGTAGCGCACAATGCGCCCTGCCCAAGACACGGTTTCACCGCTTGTCAGCAGTTCTTCGGCTTTTTCTTTTAAGTCGCATGAATGATGCGTTATGGTAAATTTATACGGGTAGGGATTTATTCCCTGTTCCCGCATTTTTTCCAGTTTACCAAGCCTTACTTTTACAAATTCATTTTGTTGTTGCATTAATCCCTGATCCTTGCAAAATAAATTCCCAAATTTTGCGGAGTATATTTTATAGCTTGTCCGTTGCTTTTCAAAACGGAAACCGCTTCACCTTTTGAGTTGAATATTTGCACGGTAAAGCTTTTGTTTTGAGCGGGGAATTCATAGGCTCCTATAAAGCGAATTATGGAGTTCTGCGCAAGTGGTGTATTGGTTTTGGATATTACCGGAACAGGCTCTTCTTCCGGCGGAACCCCGAATTTGGATGTATCTGCCGGTGCAAGCTTTGCAACTATGTAAGCCAAAACACCTACGAAACCGGCCTGGTAGTCCAAGCCACCTTCGGTGGATTCGTAATGAAACATATCATCCTGATAACTGTTCGGATTTCTGTTGCCACCTACCATATATCCGAAGGACTTATTTCTTTCCGGAATGGAACGTGCTTGTAATACTGCATTCGGGAAGTTACTACCATTATCAAGCTGGTCGTTAAGGAATACATTTCTGTGATGTGGCTTTGAAGCCATCATGCCGCCGTGATCGTCAAATCCAATCAAAAACGATAGACTTCTGGAGTTTTTGCCCAGGATATAGTTGACCTGATTGTAGATGAACTGATCATAGTTCGTAACTTTTACCAAATCCGAGTAAATTGCAGCAGTGAATGCGTGGTTTGCTACATATCGCAGTTGCCCCCAACCACCACCGTCAGTGTTGATTCCTTCCGAGTTTATTTGGCTAGAGCTTGTATATCTATCCAAGAATTCTGATTTCATGCTATTAATGTAACTTTGTGTGTTATTAGTGAAAGTTGATGCTGAGGCATAAGCTGCTAAATCATGTGGATTCGCATAATCAAAAGCCCAGTTCCGGTTTATTTGTTGCGTTACCATATCGTTTAAATATGAACTTTCATTAGTTGCTTTGTACATTTCAGATGCGGCTATATGAAACACCAGAGGAATCTTATTTGATTCCATTGCTCCATAGCAACAACCCTCAGGATCAGCAGCACCATTATTTTTGCGTGAGCTGGCATACTGATATGCGTATTTAGCATGCGCAAGAGCCATATCGGCGTAAACAGGGTCGTACTTGCGGTAGATTCTGGACATTGTTGCCAGTGCTGCTGCCGCAAAAGAAGGCATAGCCCCATCATTGGGATTTTTATAAACCGGACGTGGCTGATCGCTTTCTCCGCCGCTATTTCTATTCAATGTAGCCTTGTAGCTGGATGTGACCCAAAGCTGGTGGTCACCTCCGGTCCCCTTAGCTCTACCTTTTTGATAATAGAAGGTGTTGGCATTTGGCGTGGCTTTAATTATCCAGTCGGTAGCGTATTTGAGCTCTTCCAAGAGGTCAGGAATACCGTTTGGTTTACCGCCATTGATGCTCCAGTTACCGGACTCTGCATAGTCGCTATAATCAGTTCCATGATAAAGATCGTGGAAGCCGGTTGGGAAAAGTTCATAAGCTTTGGCAAGCATATAAGCGGTGTAGAAGAAAGTCTGACCGAACAGCACATTATCTCCGCAATCAAACCACCCACCCACAAGGTCAACTCCGTCGGTTTCACCGTCTCTAAGGAAGCTTGTTTTATAGGTATGGTCCATAAGCAGCCAGTTTGGCCCATGCCCGTCTCGCTGAGCACCATAAAAGCGCGTAGCTAGCCACAGTGCTTTTTTGTACTGATCTGGTGTGAAATTACCTTGTGCAAAGACACTTTGCACGGAGAGGGAGATAAGCAGGAGGACAGGAAGAAGTTTGCGCATACTTATAATATATATTTTTTTATCTTACCCGTACCAAAATGCAAAAAAATAAATCCGCAGTGCTCTTTACGCTCTGTTTAACTTCATTTCTAGTCCCATATATGGGTTCTGCGCTCAATTTGGCTCTTCCTGATATTGGGCATATATTCAGATTGGATGTAAAACAGCTGGGTTGGGTTAATTCCGCATTCTTAATAGCAACAGCTATGTTTCAGGTGCCGCTTGCAAAGGTGGCAGATTTAATAGGCAGAAAAAAGATGTTTTTATGCGGAGTTGCATTTTTTGGAATATTTTCCGTGGCATGCGCATTCGCATGGGATTTCGCTTCGCTTATAGTGTTCAGAGTATTTTCAGGAATTGGTGCCGCAATGGTGTTCAGCACCAATTTGGCCATTTTGTCTGCCACTTACGAGCCGCATGAACGAGGTGCAGCAATGGGAATCATAACTTCCGTTGTTTATTTGGCACTTGCGCTTGGCCCTTTTTTCGGCGGAATGCTAACACATTACCTTGGTTGGGAAAGCGTGTTCTACATACCGGGCATAATCCTTATAGTTCAAGCTTTCAGCGTTCCTTTTTTAATCAAACGGGAATGGACTGTGAAAAGCGACAAAAGCTTTGATAAAATAGGCTCTTTAATTTACGGGCTGGCATTGTTCTGCCTTATCTTCGGATTCTCTGAATTTTCCTGGATTTTGATTATTGTGGGAATTTTACTTTTCATATTCTTTTACAATTACGAAAAGAAAAAAGAAGAGCCGGTACTTCAAGTGCGGTTATTCGGCGGCAATAAAGTTTTTACTTTTGCCTCGCTCGCTGCATTTCTGAGCTATGCGGCAACAATGGCGGTGTTCTTTATGATGAGCCTCTACCTGCAATCCGAGCGAGGATTCGATGCCAGAACTGCCGGCTTGATTTTTGTCGCATCCGCACTGGTGCAATCGGTGTCTGCCCTTTATGCAGGCAGGCTTGCTGATAAATTTGAGGCTTCTAAAATTGCTATGCTCGGCATGGGATTAAATTCCGTGGGTTTGCTTGGACTTGTTTTTGTGGGAGTGGAAACTCCAATCTTTGTGATAATAGCTATGCTTCTGTTTCTGGGGCTTGGGTTTGGATTATTCTGCTCTCCAAATACTAAAGTGATTATGGGTTCCGTTGAAAACAAACATATAAGCCAGGCATCTGCAACTGTAGGAACAATGAGATTAACCGGGCAGGCACTTAGCATGGGCATTGCAATAATGTCCGTTTCGCTGTTTGGAAATTTTATGCAAAGCTGGATGTTCACTTTTGCAATTTGCGCAACTCTTTGCGTGGTGGGCGTTTATGCAAGCTCGGTGAATTCTATATTTAAAGCGCATGGCAAAAGCTCCGCCAAAAAAGAGAAGGAAACCTAAAACAGCAACAACGGCTGTTCCTGTAGAAATAGAGACTGAAAACAGTCGGTCCGGAACTATATTTCTATTCATTATTTTGCTGCTTTTATTTTTGGTTTCCGTGATGTCCTTAATAGGAGGTTTTGGCCCTCATGCAGAAAATATTGCGAGCTTTCTGCTCAGGCTCTTTGGGCCCATCCCACTGCTTTTGCTGCTGGCTGCGTATTCTTCTTTTTTGTGTTGGATTTTCTTTAAAAAGGTACTTAATCCGCCGCGAGAATCTTTAATTCCCTTTGGGCACTGGGCCTCAGGCTTTTTGCTGCTCTATGTGTTTTTCAGCGTGATTTTAGCGGTGATGATGCCGGATACTTTAAAAGAAGTTCCGTTTAACTTTAAAATGGCATCAAGAGAATACGCAGGCTTTACAGGTTTGTTTTTGGTAAAAAAAGCATTCCCTCCGATTTTCGGAGCCGAAACAAGCGGGCTTTTGTTTTGCTCGGGCTTGGGCATTATAATGACAAGTTTTTGTTTTGGCTTAAGACCCAAGCATTTGATTGGACTCGTAAAAAATATAGCACTGTGTTTTCAAATTCTTTTTTATAAACTGGACTTCGGAAGAAAAATTCCCGAAGCCACAACCTATATAAAAGTACACGATACCGGAGATTTTGTAGCAGTAAAACTTGGTGAAATAAAACCGGCAAAAGGATCACCATTCGGCAAACCGGAAAAACAGAATTTAACTTTGCTAAAACAACCTGCGCAATCTGTGCAGAACGAAGCTCTTCAGGAAAATCCCATAGAGCGAATACACCGCCTGCTGGCTTCAACGGAAGATCCTTTGGAAATTCGCCGCCTGCGAGATGAACTAGCCGAATACAAACGCATAAAAGAAGAAAACGAATGGGAAGACAAAAAAGTAGGAGAGCTTAGGATAGAGGGTCTGTTGGCAAAGCAGGATGAAGAGCAAGAAATTGAGAATGAAGAATTGAGAATTGAGAATAGTGAGAACTTAGATGTAGAAGAGCAGGTAGCAGAAGAACAGGAGCAAGAAGAAATTACACCAGAGACATACGACGAATACCGTATACCGCAGATTTCGGAGATTCTCGCTTCGGTGCCGGACCAGACTATAGATTATACCAAAGAGGAACTTGCAGATATTGGAAAGGGCATAGAAACGCAACTCGCTAATTTCAAGGTGAAAGGCAAAGTTACCGGTATTATGACCGGGCCTGTGATCACCCGCTTTGAAATAGAACCGGGCCCCGGAGTGAAGGTCTCCAGATTTGAAAGCCTGGAAGACGATTTGGCAATGACGCTCAAGGCTGCTTCTGTGAGGATAATATCTTCCATACCGGGAAAGTCTGCTGTTGGCATAGAGCTCCCGAACAGAAAGCCGCAAACTGTTTTTTGCAGGGAAATTCTTGAATCTTCAAGGTTTGTAAAAGATCCGAAAAAAATTCAGGTGGTTCTTGGCAAAGATGTTATGGGCGATGCCTTTGTTATGGACTTGACCAAAACGCCTCATCTGCTGATTGCCGGGCAAACAGGCGCGGGAAAATCCGTTTGCATAAATGTTCTTTTGGCGAGCATTCTGTTCAGCAAGACACCCGAAGAAGTTCGCTTGATTTTAGTTGACCCTAAGGTTGTGGAACTTGCGATGTACGAGAAAATTCCTCATCTTTTGCATCCGGTTATAACTTCGCCCGAGGTAGCAGTGCAAGCTCTAAAATGGCTGTGCGTGGAAATGGACAGGCGCTATGAAGTTCTGGCAAAGGCCCATGTGAGGAACATTGAGGGTTTTAACGACAAGTTCAATGCCTTTGAGCTTGGCGAAGATGTTCCGGAAGAAGAACGCAAGCTAATGCCTTTTATAGTTGTTGTGATAGACGAGCTGGCAGACTTGATGATGACCGCCGGCAAGGAGATAGATACCAGCATCGCACGCATAGCGCAGAAAGCCAGGGCTGTAGGCATTCATTTGGTTTTGGCAACTCAAAGACCATCTGTGAATGTGATAACGGGTGTTATAAAGGCGAATTTACCCTCACGTATAAGCTTTAAGGTGGCGTCTAATGTAGATTCCAGAACAATTTTAGACAGCACAGGCGCAGAAAAACTGCTGGGAAGAGGCGATATGCTATTCCGCTCAAACGACAAGCCGGACCCTGTGCGTGTTCACGGTGCTTTTTTAAAGGATTCTGAGGTGGAGGCTCTTGCCAAAGCCTGTTCAAGCCAAAATGTGCATTACGAAAGGGTGGAATCCTTTGATTTGGGCGATGCGGGTGGTGATGAAGATGTGGGAATTGGCGCTGTTAAGGCAAAAGACCCCCTGTTTTGGGAGGCTGCGCGCTTTGGGCTGGAAGTAGGCGAGCTTTCCGTAAGTGCCTTGCAGAGGAGGCTAAGCGTAGGGTTTCCCAGGGCAGGAAAGATAGCAGACCAGCTAACGGCAGAGGGTATTTGCGGAAAACCCAATGGTAGTAAGCCCCGAAAAATGCTTATGGACGAAGAAATGATAAATAATTTGGAAAAAAGAGGCTAAAAAATTGCTATATAGCAAAAAAAAATGTATTTTATGTTAATCATGGTTAAACAAATTTCTTTTGTACTAGTTTTGCTTATACTTTGGGCTGATATTGCTTGGGCACAAAGAGCAAGAGCGGCTCAGGAAGACGATCGCGCTGCACGTAAACAATGGGAAGAGGATCAACGCGCAGATGAATACGCAACCAGCTTGCGCAGGCGCGACTGGCTTAAGGACCGCCTTATATTGCAGCTCGGCATGGGCAGCAAGTATCCTATTATGGGTAAAGACTGGTTTGGCTTTGGTGCCGGGGTTGAATACATAACCCGTTGGCATGCTTCTGCTTTTGTCACAGGAGGTTTTATTCTTGCTTCCGAAGACCCAATCTTTCACGATGAGTTCTCCTTAGAGGGCGGATTAGGCTGGCGTGTTGGTTTGGCCTATTATTTATTCCCTAAAAGTCCCATACATTTGGGTTTTCAGATTTCTTACGGAACGGTTTTCTATGACCATGAATCCCAGCCTCCTATGGATGAGAGCGGTCAAAAAATTAACGACGTTCGCTCTATAATAATCTGTAGAGGATATGAATTTGATGTGACTATTTCTTATTTAAGCGATCAATGGTACTTCTTGCAAGCCATTGTTGGTGTTTATACAATAGGTAATGGTTTAAAAGACGGCGGAAATACATGGGGTAGAACCAATGATTCGTGGAAAAGAGATGTTGAAGGCAACCTGGTTTCTTTAGTGCCTACAGATGCTTCCAGCTCAACTCAGGCTATTCCGCCTGTTGGCATGGTATTTGGCATAGGCATAGGGTTTGCGTTTGAAGAGCTTTTTCCGGACGATACCGAAATTCGCCGCAGAGAACGTGAGGCCGGTCGTACAAAGCAAAATCAGTTTCGCAGTTCCAGCCCGGCTCCCAAAAAATCAACACCTGCCAGAAGAGGCAGCCGTGTAGATGATGCCGATGAATATTGATCAGCGTTTTAACTTGTTCAATTCCGTTTGAGCTTGCAATGCCCTGGGGCTTCTAGGGTAAGATTCCTGAACTTTGCGTAAAGCATTTTTTGCGTGTTCAACATTTCCCATCTTCAGCAGGCATATCCCTATTTGAAATTGCGCATCCGGTTGTTTAAGAGATGCGGCATAGAAAAACACTTTTTCATAAGCAGATATGGCTAACGCATAATTTCCGAGTGCCATTTGAGATTCGCCTGCCCAATACCAGGCATCATCTGTCCAGTCATTTTGAGGATAGCGAATGGTGAATTCTTCAAATTTCTTTGCTGCGTCTTTGTATTTTTTTTGAGAAAACAGGTATTGAGCCTGTTCATATTCCGGCGGCAAGTAGCTCGGAACTTGCGGAAGATTTTCGCGTGTTGGGCTTATCAACGGAACCTTGTCCTGACCCTCCATAAATTTGCGCAGGAATATAACTTCTTCTCTAAGGAGTGCGATTTGCAACTGATTTTCGCTTGTAGAGGCTAAAGGCAATGATGTGGAAAGGCTGTCCAGCAAATCAAGTCGCCTGGCCAAAAATTCCAAATGCTCCCAGAGAGCAGTAATTTGCACGGAGTCTGCCTTTGCAAGATTCAAAGCTTCATTGGCAGTAGCTTCAACCGCAACCATATCAACGCTAGGCCCTTGCTCCTTCTTTGAGGATGCGCAGGAGATTATCAAAAGAAATGCAAATAGGAATAGATAACGCATATTTAAGAATGTAGAAATTAAACACTCCACGATTTTGAAAAATCCTCATCCTTGAACAACGAGGACAATCCGGTTATCTGCTTCAATCTCAGAATTTCATCCGTAGACATTCCGAGATGCTTTGAAATCCATTTGTCGCTTTTGCCCATCTCCACCAACTCCTTTACAATGTTGCTCATCAAATCTACATTATGGCTGCCTCGCGCCCGATTGTGTCTTATGGTCGAAGCTATGCGCTCGCTTATGGGTTTTTCAATGACGGAACAGGGAAGAAAACCACCCTCTCTTTCGTAAATATCCGGATATAGCAGCATTACCGAGTATCTGTGGAAACCATCTACTATTTCATAAACATCATCGGTCTTGTGGTAATAGACTACTATGGGCATTGTGTAGCCATCTTCCTTGATGCTTAAATATAAAAGTTCCATTTCCGGCGGAGCAACGCTGTTGGGGTTGTATTCGTTGGCTCTCAGTTTTTCAATGGGAATTGCTTTTACATTATAGACCGGGCTTTTATATTTTTGGGGACTCATTTTTCTTGCTCCTATATAATTATGAATTTCTCCAGCAGTGCTTGCGTGTGTTCTTTCTGTTTTTTATTTGGCAAAAAGAGAGATTTGTATTTCTCCAGCAGTGCTTGTGTGTGTTCTCTCTGTTTTTTTGTTTGGCAAAAAGAGAGAGAGCGGCATAATTGATCATTTTTTAAAATACATGTAGCCATGCGACGCCAGCTTGGACCGAGTTTTTTGCCCTCAGCCCATGTTGGGAGTTTATCGGGGATTTTTTTATAAATCACTAAGGGTAAATTTTTATTGCCACGCGTTGAAATCTTGTCGGAAACAAAGGCTTCTTCCGGAAGCCATGATGTATTCACAACCGAACCTGTATTTTTCCAGTATTCTATAAATTTGCTGAACTTGTCTTTATAAACATCTGCTGTTGATTTTGGGAGTGTTGCCAGCAATAATTGCGTATAACTTTCCCATGTGTGTCCTTTTGGCAGTTTTATCTTTTTATATCCGAGAATTTTGTCTCCGCAGTAGATGTTGCCGAAGTTTGCCCCGCTAACTCGGTTCACAACCTTTGCCCAGGTTTGCGGTTCTATTATGCGGAATAAATTCAACCCAATGCGCTGGTCGTCTCCATAAGGCTGGCAAATTCTCATTTGGCTAAGAGTAAGCCCCGCCTTGTAAAATAAATCATACAGTTCATTGTAATCCCAGCCAAGTTTATAGTTCCCTATCCACACATCTTTATGAGTCCAGTCGTAGATGGGGTAACAACAGTATAGCTCTTTGACCCCGGATATTTTTGTGGTCCAGCTTATGTTATTCAGCATGCCTTTCTGTTTTAAGGCAATGGCCCTGAATCTGTTATAGCTCTCATCGGAGCGAATGCCCACAAGGCATGCGGTTTTTTTACTGCCGGCAGCCGAGCCATCCGAAGCTTCGGAATACCATTCTCCGAATTTGCGAATAAAATCTTCAAATTCCATATTTTTTTTGAAAAATTTGAAACTATGATTTTTTTCGGTAATGCATGGAAAATCGGGATAATTTCTAACCCACTTATCCTTTTGCTTTAAATCCCAGGGAGTCCAGAACGGTTCAAAAACACTCAGGGAATTCCTTAAATTCAACGGCATGCAGCACCAATATACATCGAACAAGTCAATATTTTTTGTAAGTATTTTTTTTACAAAATCAATGGTCATTTGATATTGCCCTTCAAGGTCTATAAACAATACGCCTATTTTTTTTGTTATTTTATGCTTTCTCATGTAATCAACGGCAAGGTTCAGCAAAATAGAGCTGTCTTTGCCTCCGCTGAATGATATGTATATTTTTTCAAAATTCTTAAATATAAAATCAATGCGCTCAACGGCTGCATCGTAAACGTTTTTGTCTAAGTATTTCTTCACAGACATAGCAGTGAGAAAATAGTATTTTTCTATATTACCTTTGTGTTGTTTAAAAGATTTACATTAATATTGCTTATTTGCCTGTTTCCGCAGGCTGTTTTTGCCCTTAGCGACGGCGGTGACTTTCTGGTTGTGCCTTCTGCGCAGGTTTTGGGAGATAAAGCCTTTCAGGTTAGGGGAACCGTTGGCTACCATCAGTCCGGTTGCATTGTGAACAATGCGCCTAATATGTGCGACAGGCATCCGTTTGTAACTTCATTGAGGTTTGGGCTTTTCAATTCAATTGACTTTGGGGTTCAGTTCGGGAGCATGGTTTCTCTGGACATAAAAGATCAAATAACTCAGGCTTATGGTTGGGTTCCGGCTTTTGCGATTGGAGCTAGAGCCTTTGTGCAAAGCCCGGAGGCTTATTTTTATTCGGTGCCAAAATCAGAGCGTAAAGCGCAAACTGGGGAATTTTATCTGGTTTCGGAGTGGGGCGGAGAGCTGTGGAAGCTTTTGGGTGGAGTATCGGCTTTTCCAAGCATGGATGCAGATGCCGTTGCACCTTTTTGGGGATTTGCGCAAGGCTTGGGTTCTCAGAAATTTTATGCGACTTATGAGGGATTTTTCAGGTATGGATTTACGCATCACAATGTAGGCTTGTCTTTTAAACCGATAAAGTCTTTTCAAATTAGTGCCGGAGCAACCGATTTTTACAGATATTTTTTCAATAACGATGGTAAATTCAAGTTTAGAATCACAAATCCTGGAGCACACACCGGCTATCGCGCACCGGGCGTATATATGTCCATTGTCATTAATGGCGGGTTCACTCCTAATTTGCACAGCCAAAAGATCGAGGTTGACAGCCTTAAAAAACAGCTAATTGTGCATGAAAAAGATTTGACATTTATGCGTTCCAGAATAGACTACCTTGAAATGCTTTACTACGAAGCTGATCCCAGTTCAAACAGCAGTTATATTCAGAATATGCAAAAGTATTTTCAGGAAATTGTTGATGGTTATAAGTCAGATGACTTGGCTTTGGATTCTTTGCTTGCAAAGGAGCAGGTTTTTGTTGACAGGGGAATGGTTGCAAACAGATTTATAGTTAGAGAAGCGAAGAATAAGGAATCTGCGCAAGAGAACAGAATCACGGCAATTCGCATTATGAGCCATTTTCCGGATTCATCATTTTTGGAGCCTTTGAGCAGTATAGTTGTGGATAATTCCAATGATGCGGTTGCCAGAGAAGCGGCTCTTGCGCTAGGCGTTATAAACACTCCCGAATCTATTAAGGCTCTTTCTGCCGTAGCCAATCAAACAACAGGAATTGTCAGAGAAACCATACTGGATATAATGGGTTCTTTATGAGCACCATTTTAGACATAAAACATATTAAGCGTGATTTTCGAATGGGGGTAGAAGTTGTGCATGCTTTGCGCGGAGTTACATTTTCTGTTGAGAGCGGTGAGTTTGTGACCATAATGGGTACCAGCGGCAGCGGAAAAACAACCTTGCTCAACACGCTTGGTTGCATGGACAGACCTACGAGTGGTGAATATATTCTGGACGGCGAACCTACGCACAAGTTGAAGAGAGATGCGCTTGCGCATTTGAGGAACAGAAAGATAGGTTTTGTGTTCCAGAGTTTTAATCTTTTGCCGCGCACCAGCGCACTTGAGCAGGTTGAGCTTCCTTTGCTTTACACTTCCGGTATAACTGCAAAGGAGCGCAGGGATAGAGCTATGGTTTGCCTTGAAAAAGTTGGCCTTGCTTATCGCAGCGGCCATTTTCCAAATCAGCTTTCGGGGGGCCAGCAGCAGAGGGTTGCCATTGCCAGAGCTTTGGTGAACGACCCTGTTATGATTTTGGCAGACGAAGCAACGGGAAATTTGGATACCAGAACAAGCTACGAGATAATGTCTCTTTTTCAGGAGCTTAACGGCCAGCATAAAACCATAGTTTTTGTCACTCACGAGCCGGACATAGCGACTTTCAGCAGCCGCACGGTAAAGCTCAAAGACGGCCTTTTGCACAGCGATTACAAGAATGATAGCGTAGCAGATGCGGCAAAGGCGTTAGCCGAGCTGCCTATCCCTCAGGATGAGACTGTTTAATAAGTTCTGCGACTCGATTTTGCAATGCGGGTACGGAAAATGGTTTTGTGATAAAGTCATCTGCGCTTAATTGAGTGCCATGCGCTTCGGCGTGGGCGGTTAAAAATACAACCGGTATTTTTGCAGTTTGCTCATTTTGCTTCAGTTTTTCAAGGGCAGTAAACCCGTCCATTTCCGGCATTTCTATATCCAGTAAAATCAAATCCGGCATTATTTTATTTAAAAGATTAAACATCTTGGCTGCCGAAGGCATAGTGAGAACTCGGAAATCATTTCCCAAAGCCTCTCTTGCCATAACCAAGTTGGTATCAGTGTCATCAACTACAAAAATTGTTTTCATGGATTATTTAAATATAGTAAACGCCACTGTTTACTATATTCACACTATGAAAGTCCTGGACAAAAACGGTGAACACCTTAACCTTATGGCTTTGAATTTCGGGCCTAGCCACAATGCTACACACGGCTGTTTGCGCTATTTAACCGCTTTAGACGGCGAAACCATAGTTGCTTGCGTTGGGGAAATAGGGTATTTGCACAGGGGTTTTGAGAAAATGGCCGAACAGGGCACCTGGCA
>Ga0209755_10004868_pt1 | contig 15582 bp, 18 predicted proteins | sample TergutCo191P1_FD_187301 | JGI IMG/M metagenome (GOLD analysis project Ga0209755, IMG submission 187301) | Cornitermes sp. P1 segment gut microbial communities from Petit-Saut dam, French Guiana - Co191P1 (SPAdes) (version 2) | ecosystem: Host-associated > Arthropoda: Insects > Digestive system... | reverse complement strand
TCAAATCTTGCCGACCGGAGGAGGGAGTAACAATTTTTTTCTACGGCAAATCGCAACTCGCAAGGCCGGTGAGCTACGCCCACCTGCTTGCTCAAACAGGCGATTTACCTACGAAAAAAGTTGTTAGTCCCCTCTCCTCCAGACGTCAGCTCGCTCACCCTTACAAGCAGACGCGAGTTTTTAATAGCTACGCGAGTAAGCTCGTGCAAAGGAACATGCCAAAAAGCGTCTGCCACGTTCTCTTAACTCAGGAGGACTGGATAAACTTTTTTCGTAGGTAAATCGCTTGTTTGAGCAACAGCACGGGCGTAGCTCGTGCGCCTTGCGAGTTGCGATTTGCCGTAGAAAAAAATTTATCCAGTCCTCCGGGGCTAGTCGTTCGCTTCGCCCACTGGCTCGCCCATATAACCTAGCTAGTCGTCCACTTCACCACCTACTTCGCCACACAAACGGGAGGGAAACCATGCTAATGCCCATTCTATTCACAATAATCCTACTACTAAACATAATCTTCGCCATATCCGTAGTATTCTACGAACGCCGAAACGCCGCAGTCACCTGGGCTTGGCTAATGGTTATAGCACTAATCCCCCTAGGCGGCTTCTTCATATACCTAGTATTCGGCCGAGACGGTCGCAAGCATCGCGTTTTTGCAGAAAAAAGCCAAAAAGACGAAGAAATGCTAGTAAACTACCTAGAAATGGAAGAACACGCCGATGTCTACTGGCGCAGACAAACCCGCTACGTAATTCAGGAAAACATAATGCAAATGCAGGGTTCAGAACATATGAACGACCTAGTATATCTAAACTTCTTTTCTGGCAACGGCGCGTTTTCGTCTAACAATAAAATTAATCTATTCCACGACGGCAACTCGGCCTTTGAAGCGCTACTTGCCGACATCGCCGCCGCCAAGCATTATGTTCATATACAGTACTACATTTTCCGTAACGACTCCACGGGAAAGCGCTTGATAGCGGCCTTAGCCGAGAAAGCCGCGCAAGGCCTAGAAGTCCGTCTGCTGATAGACGGCATAGGCAACTTTGCCAACCGGCCTTCCCTTTACCGTCCGCTAATTGAGGCGGGCGGGCAGTTGGGCGTTTTTTTGCCGCCGTATTTTGTACGGATAAACTTCCGCAACCACCGTAAAATCGCCATAATGGACGGAACAGTAGGGCATTTGGGCGGCATGAACATAGGCGACGAGTATCTAGGGCTATCAAGACGCTTCGGCTTCTGGCGCGACAGCCATCTTAGCATGAGCGGGGACGGGGTTCATCATCTAACTCTGCGCTTTATGATGGACTGGAATTTTTGCGTGCCAAAAAAGCCGATAGAGCTTAATGGCCGATACTTTCCCAGGCCGCCTTATGAATCTGGCTCTGGTATACGTATGCAGGTAGTGTGTAGCGGCCCGGATACGCGCTATCCGAGTATTTTGTACGGCTATAATAAAATGATAAACGAGGCTAACTCTTCTATTTATATTCAGACACCGTATTTTGTGCCGGACGAAAGTATGTTTGTATCTTTGCGCATGGCCGCGCTGTCTGGCTTGGATGTGCGTATAATGATACCGGCTAATCCGGATCACCCCTTTGTATACTGGGCGGCTTTGTCTTATTTGGGGGATTTGCTGGAATCTGGCGTGCGTTGCTATGAATATGAAAATGGGTTTCTGCATAGTAAAGTGGTGATGATAGACTCTAAAGTCTGCTCAATTGGTACCGCTAATATAGATGTGCGTAGCTTTAAATTGAATTTTGAAAGTAACGCGTTTATTTACGATGAGGAGACTACAATAGAGCTTGAAGAAGCCTTTATGCGTGATATAGCCGATTGTCGTCAGCTTACCTTAGAACGGTATTTGGCGCGTTCTAATTGGACTAAGGTGAGGGAATCTTTGTCGAGGTTGTTGTCGCCGTTGTTGTGATTTGATTTGATGGTGAGTAGGGGCTGTCTTGTTAAGGGGTAGACGTCAGAGCATCCGGATCGTTCGCTACGCTCACTTGCTTGGAGGAAGGGCTGATAATTGTTTTCGTAGGTAAATCGCTTGTTTGAGCAACAGCGCGGGCGTAGCTCGTGCGCATTGCGAGTTGCGATTTGCCGTAGAAAAAAATTTATCCCGGCCTTTAAGCAAGTGAGCGTAGCGAACGATCCTAGCAAGTAAGCGTAGCGAACGATCCGGGGCATCGACGCGCCCCCTCCAGTTGGTGACTGTGAGTCACCAACTGAACCCCACCTCCCAAAAACTTTTTATTTACACACGCTTAAAAGTATGTATATAATATAAATTGGAACCCATTACCCAAAACAAAAACCAAACTTTAAAAGGAGGAAGTAACCATGACCCGACGAACAAACCTTAGAAAAGGTACACTATCCACCATACTTATCACATTAGGACTACTACTGGCAGCTTGTGCAGGTGACACTCCCCCGCCAGCAGCCGATCCCCCGGCAGCCGCACCAGCCCCAGCAGCGGCCGCAGCCCCCGCGCCAGCAGCCGGCGCCGATACCGATGCCCCAGCCGCTACCGGAGGCGAGCTAGTATGGATCGCCAATTTTGATACAGTTTCCCTAGACCCTATACGTTCCAATGATGCTTCTACCGCAGATGCCACTGCTCAAATGATGGAGGGCTTAACCACCTTCCGAGGCACCGGAGAGCTTGAGCCTCTGCTTGCCGAATCATTTAGTATGCTACCAGACGGTTATACATGGGAGTTTAATCTGCGCCGCGGAGTACAATTCCATGACGGCAGTACGCTCAATGCCGAGGCCGTAAGGCGCTCGATCTTAAGAGCTATTGACCCTCTGGAGGCTTCCCCGTCAGCCTTTATCGTTGATATGATAACGGATGTAGTAGCAGTTGACGACTACACCGTGCATATTATCACCGAATTCCCGTTTTCGCCGCTACCTTCGCACTTGGCGCATCCGGTCGGCTTTGTAATCTCTATCGCCGCCCTGGACGAAGAAGCCGCAGGAGGCCGCCCAATTGACGAAAACCCAGTAGGAACCGGCCCCTTTGTTTTAGATAACCGTGTTCCTGGCGACCACGTAAGCTTTGTGCGCTTTGAAGGTTACTGGCGCGGCCCGGCTAATGTGGAAAGACTGCGCTTTATAACTATTCCGGATGCGCCAACCCGCGTAGCCATGCTTGAAGCAGGCGAAGCTCATGCAATATTAGCCCAGCCTTCTGATGTATACGATATTGACCGTATTCCTGGCCTAGAGCTAGAGCTAATTGTAGGTACCGGTATCACCTACATCGGCATGAATCTACAGCGCGAGCCTTTTGATAATATCTTAGTACGCCAAGCCATAGCCATGGCAATTGACCGCGAGGCCATTCTTTATGGCATAGCAGAAGGCCAAGGCGTATTAGCGGCAGGACCTCTTGCCCCTACAGTAATGCACAGCGCTACCGATGTACCTGTTCTTCCATTCGATCCGCCGGCCGCACGCGCATTACTGGAAGAAGCCGGCTTTAGCGACGGCGATATTTCCTTCGAGCTAATGAACATAACCGGTATGGCCGCACGTTCCCGTATGATAGAGTTTATACAGGCAAACTTAGCGGATATAGGCATTAACGTAACACTTAACCATACAGACTTAGGGCCATTTTTGGAAATGACAGCCCACGGAGAATACGACGCAGTAATACTAGGATGGACTACCGTAACAGGCGATGCTGACTATGGCGTTTACTCTTTGTTCCATTCCAGCCATTTTGGCGACGCCGGTAACCGTACCTTCTACTACAATCCGCGCATAGACCAACTGCTTGACGCAGGCCGCCGCTCTTCCAACCCGGCCGAGCGCGATGCTATCTATCGTGAAATTACAGAAATTTTGATTCACGATTCACCTAAAGTATTCTTGTTCCACCCATACCACCCGATTGCCACTAACGGCATAGGCGGCCTGGAAGTGAACTTTAATGCACGCCCTAACTTCTTTAACGCGTACATTAGATAGGTGGATAAAAAATGAGCAATCCGATAGCAACAATAGAAATGTCGTCTGGGAATAAGATAGTAATAGAGCTTTTTCCGGAAAACGCGCCTAATACCGTTAATAGCTTCATTTGGGTGGCAAAAAACGGCTTTTACGACAATCAGGAAATAATCCGTGTCGTGCCGGGCTTTGTGGTTCAGTCCAGTTATCGCAATTTCGATAATCCTAAGCTCGAGTATCTGATTGAAGGCGAGTTTACTTCAAATAACTTTGAAAAAGGACTAAACAACGTCCCGGGATGTGTCGCCATGGGCGGGGACGGCAAAAAGTTTGCCTCCTGCTGCGGTTTTTATTTCACACTAGAATATCATGAGCGCTTGGACGGAAACTATCCCGTATTCGGTAAAGTGATCGAGGGATGGGAAGAGGTCAGACGCATTGAGAATGTTAAGACAGAACCCGTTGACATAGGCATAGCGGGCGTTGAAGTGAATAAACCTATAGAACCAGAGCTTATGGTAAAAGTCACCATAGAAACCTTCGGTGTTGAGTATCCTGAACCGGTGTTGATTGAGGATCAGTCGAAAAAATAATTTAATTACTTGTGCAAGCCCTAACCCACTGGCACCCTTCTGGGAAAGGGCTTGTTTTTTAAATTTATCTGCAATGAGGTTTTTCCGGCTTGCAAGGGTTTACAGGTTTGTCCGGTTTGCTAGGTCTGCATGGTTTACATGGCGGCTTTGAAGGTTTGCTTTTATCTTCACAAGATTCCTTCTCAGTTACCAAATTAGCGGCAATACGCATCTTACTTTTTAATATTAGCTGTAAATCGGTAATTTGGTCAATTAAAGAAGCCACACTATCATTAACACTTAAAAGCCAGCACATAGATTGACAGCATTTACCAGATTCGATATGTTGTAAGGCGTATTGAATTTTTTCGCCCTCGGCATTAATTATATGGCTAAGTGCAGCCTCCTCCATGGCTATAGATGTTAAAATAGCGTTAATAGCTTCATCACGCGACAGAATTTCATCTGCGGGTGGAAATTGCGGCATAGACATACACAATCACTCCTTCTATAAAAAAATACGGGAACTATTTATCCCTATAACACATAATATATGACATAGTAATAGAATGCGTTACTGCATTTTCATTTTTTTATGAGGAGGTAAAAAAGAAATGTCAATGCCAAAATTCAGCAGACCGTGCAAGATACTAACAAGAGAGGCGGCAATAAATGCGATACTGACATCAATAGCAATGGAGGAAAGCGCATTACAAGCGATATTATCAGAAAGCGCAAGCGCGGCCGCACTAGTGGAAGTAGTAACAGACGCACAAATAGTACTAAAGAACAAAATGGTATTTACAGCAAGCGCATTACCATTTACCAGAATTGAAGAGATAGCAGTAGCAAGCGGACAAAGATGGTCTGGCTCGACCTCATTAAAATTTGCGGAAAAAAACTACATAGCACTACCCAAAGATACAGAATATAAGATCGGCATAAATTTAAAATTTCAAAATAAGAGTTTATATCCAGTACTGATTGAGGCAAGGATAATACGTAGGGATGAGCTTATAGTAAGAAGAAGATATTCCTATGAGGACGAAGAAAACATACATATAGAAGATGAAATAAAACTAGCGGCGCAAGCTAAAGAATGTAAGCTACTACTGCGCCTAGTGACTTTAAATAAGCTGGATATAAAGAGCGGAATAATTTCAATAAAAAAATAGCGGACAGATAGGAACGTATTTTTAAGTTTGTCAATATAATACCTCCATAGACTAAAATTACAATATTCAAGGAGGTCTTTTATTATGTCATTACCAGCGTTTCCAGACAACACAAACACCCCAAGCCGCGACGAGGTAATTAATCAAATTATTTCATCAATCGCTATGGAGGAACTTGCGTTAAGCCATATTCTTAACGCCGAGGGCGAAAAGTTACAGTATGTTTTAGGTACTCTTACAGGTTCAGACGGTCTTAACCCGTCCATTGAAGAAATCGTAAAAGTAAACGACAGCATTAAGGATTTGATAGAAACTGTAACATTCAGTCAAATGTTCCTAAGAGCTAAGTTTAAGGACGCACTAAATATGGAAAAAAGACCGTAATATCAAGTCTTACAACTACCGGCAAATTTGCCGGTAGTTTTTTTATTGTAGGAATTTGTAACACATTGCTTGTCTAAACATATATTAGAAGTAAGCAAGTACAATTTTTAAAAGGAGGAACAAAAAATATGTCTTTACCCAGATTTCCAGATACTCCGGACGATTGTGGGCTCGAGACTTCAGTATGCCAAATCCTTACGTCGATAGCTATGGAAGAGATCGGCTTAAGTCATATAATTAACGCAGAAGGTGAAAAACTGCAATATATACTTGGAACACTGAAAGAATCAGCACCAGTTATCCCAGCTACGGTAGAACAAGTAATAGAAGTAAACGAAAGCGTAAAGGAAATGCTACAACAAGTAGGATTCAGCCAAATGTTTTTAAGCCAAAAAATGTCCGACGCGCTGAAAGCATATGAAAATTATCTTAAGAACGGCGGCAAGCACGGCGGCGGCGGAAATAACCACGGCGGTGGCGGCGATAATCCCGGCGGTGGTGGGGATAATCCAGGTGGCGGCGGCGATAACCCAGGCGGAGGCGGCGATAACCCAGGTGGGGGCGGCACCCCCAGCACCGGCGATGTCCGAGAAGATATAAAACGCGCTGGTGACGGCGAAACCATCATGATAGATGGCCATGGCTGGATAAGATTAAAAGGCTACTTCGACCAAAGTAACGGTCATCATTATGTCTTGCTATTGAAAAAAGATTTAATAGGCCCGTGGGCATACGGTTCAAATCATTCAGTGCATTTACAGTACAAAGGTTCTGACCTAGAAATACATGTAAACGACTGGTATGATGCCTATGACTCACCGAAGTTAAAAGAAATAGCAGTAACTATGGAACCGGGTGAATCACCAAGCCCATCATGGCACGCCTCCGGAACAGGCATATATGCCGGCGTACCAAGAAAAGGAGATTTAATAAACCTAAACGCAACAACCCGAGCCGCTGACCACGACTACTGGCTTGCCCAAAACTACGACACAGGCTCAGCCGGCGGCGACACAGCCCAGGTAATAGTAAAATACGACGGAACTTATAGCTACGCATATAACGAGACAAAAGAATATGTTCGCCCAATGGTTTGGGTAGAAATTGATTAATTTAGTTTAAGCCAAAAGAGCAGGGTAGCCGGATAGGATTGCCCTGCTCTTTTTATCGGAAATACCTAAACCTCACCCGCATACAACTCCCTAACCTTCCCCTCCACCTCCATCATAACCTTAACAATATCAGCATCAAAATGAGTGCCAGATTCCCCCTGTATAATAACCAAGGCCTCCTCATGGCTCATACCCTTCTTATAACAGCGCTCGCTTACCAGCGCGTCATAAACATCCACCAGCGCCACTATACGGGCAGAAAAAGGAATATCCTTCCCGGCCAGGCCGTCCGGATAGCCCTTGCCGTCCCAGCGTTCGTGATGGTGGCGGGCTATGTCGTAGCATTGCTGTAGATATTCGTCGTTGACGTTTTCCTTCATCATAAGGGAGATCATATCTGCGCCTGTTGTTGTATGTTCTTTCATTATTTCAAACTCTTCTTTAGTTAGGCGGCCTGGCTTTAACAGAATATTATCCGGCACCGCTATTTTGCCCACATCATGCAAAGGCGCGGCACGTATTATATTTTTAGGATTAACAAAAGCAAAGCGGCGCCCATGCTTAGGATGCTTTGCAAGCTGAGTTACTAAAATAGCGGTAAGCGCCTTGCAACGCTGAATATGCTCGCCAGATTCCATGTTGCGATACTCTATCATCGTCGCCATAGATTCCAGAAAAGTCTCTTTAGTGGCTATTAATTCCAGAGCCTTTTCCTCTACCATGCGCTCTAGCGATGCCCGGTAGTTTGAAAGCTCTATATGGTTAGCCACCCGCAATCTAATTTTATGCGGTTCAAAGGGTTTTGAGAAAAAGTCAACAGCACCAGCCAACAAGCTCTGATCCTCATTAGCAGAAGCCGTAATAAATATAAAGGGGATATTACGCACCGCCGGATTGTTTTTTATGGTAGCCAGCAGCTCAAAGCCGTCCATGACGGGCATACTTACGTCAGATATTATTAAGGTGGGCTTTTCTTCCGCTTCCAGTATTTCTAGGGCTTCCTTTCCGTTTTCGGCCATATCTAAGGTATATGCATCTCCTAAAATTCCTTCAAGAAGCATTCGGTTCTCTTCCATATCCTCTACCACAAGAATTCTTTTAGACATGGCAAATCATCTCCAATCCCTCATCTACAAGGCTTTGTAAAGCGTACATCACGCCAATTTTTGCGTGATAACGGGTTAAGCCGCCCTGTAGATACACGATGTACGGCTCGGCTAAAGGAGCGTCCGCACTTAACTCTATAGACGAGCCCTGAACAAAAGCGCCGGCGGCCATTACTACCGGATTCGTGTAGCCCGGTACATAGGCCGCTTCTGGCGTAACAAAGCTATCTACCGGCGCGGCGGCTTGTATGCCGCGGCAGAAGCTTAAAACGCTATCGCTATTACCCATTTTAATGGCCTGCACTATATCTGCGCGGGCATCTTTGGAGTTAGGCAAGGTTTCAAAGCCCAGCTTTTCAAATACTGCCGCCGCTAATATTGCCCCGTACAAACTACCGCCAACCACCTGCGGCGCCAGGAAAAAGCCTTGCATTAACGCGGAAGTTAGCCCCAGTGTAGGGCCTACCTCCATGCCTATTCCCGGAGCGGTTAATCGGCTTGCCGCCGCTTCTATGTATGTAAGTCCACCAACTATGTAGCCCCCCACAGGGGCAAGGCCGCCGCCCGGATTTTTAATAAGCGAGCCTACCGCCATATCAGCCCCGGCCTCTATTGGTTCCCGCTGTTCTACAAATTCCCCGTAGCAGTTATCTACCATGCAGATGGTATCCGGCGATATTTTTTTTACGAAGGCGATTAGCTTTTCTATTTCGTCTATAGTAAAAGAGGGCCGCCAGGCGTAGCCCTTAGAGCGCTGGATAGCCGCCATTTTTATCTTTTGTTTGCTAAATGCTTCTTCTATTTTACTGTAATCAAACCCAACTTGCCTGTAATTGACGCCGTACTCTGCCAGCGAGCCTACGGCGGGCTGTATGCCTATCACTTGATGCAGGGTATCGTAAGGCGCGCCTGTAAGATATAGAAGCGTATCCCCAGGCCTTAGATTGCCAAATAGGGCAACCGCCAGCGCATGAGTACCGGATACAAGCTGGGGGCGTACTAGCGCGGCTTCTGCCCTAAAGACTGTGGCGTATATTTCCTCTAGCTTATCGCGGCCTAGGTCGTTGTAGCCGTAGCCTGTGGTGGCGGCAAAGTGTATGTCGCTAAGACGGCTTTGTTGCATTGCCTGTAAAACCTTTAGCTGGTTAAACTCTGCTATTTTGTCGGTTTCTTCCAGGTGGCTTTTTATTTCTTGTTCTGTCTGATTTACAAAATCCGTTACTTGTTGCGATAATGTCATTATTCATCATTCTCCGCTTTTTGATATGCTTCAAGCAGTCCGCTCAGAGGGCGCAGTGGAATTACCGTAGATACAGCGTGCTTGTAGATCATTTGCAATTTGCTTTCCGATTCTACTAAAATAACGTAGCTGTCAAAAGCTCGAACCAAGCCTCTTATCTGGAAGCCGTTGGTTAGGTAGATGGTTACTGACATGTTCTCGCGTCTTACTTGGTTTAGTACTAGATCCTGATAATTTTTCATGACTGTACACCCTCCTTCTTAATAAATGCCTACAGTCGGGCAAAGCCCTCCTTGCGGCAGGCATTAGTAATCTGTTGAAAGAAGCTGAAGTTCGCTTCTTTCATGATTTCTATAGCGGCGGCCTCTGCTGTTAGGTTATCCATAGACAGCCAGTTAGCGCCTTTTATTTGATTTCTAAACCAGGTCAACTGGCGCTTGGCGTAGCGGCGGCTACCCTGTTTTATATTTGCCTTTACTTCCTCTAGGTTGCACTCGTTTCTAAAATAAGGTAAAAACTCCTTATAGCCCAAAGCCTGAATTGCTGTACTACCTTCGCTTAAGCCAGATTCTATTAGTTGTTTAACCTCCTCTACAAGGCCTAGTTGTATCATATCTTCTACCCGGCGGTTGATTGCTTCGTATAGTTTTGCCCGGTCGCGGTGCAGAATTGTTATGTTTGCCTTGTGTTGCTGTTCTTTTTGTTCGTTAGCTGAGAAAGGCCGTCCGTGGGTTTCGTAGTAGGCTAGGGCACGTATTACGCGTTTTATATTGTTGGGGTGTATGCGCTCTGCGGAGCGGGGATCGGCCTCTTTTAGGCGCTCGTATAGAATTTTAGAATCTAAAAGCTCAAGTTTTTTGCGAATGGATTCGTCATCGTTTTCCGATGCCAAAAAATCTTCATCCAGCGCCGCTTTTATATAAAAACCCGTGCCGCCTGCCAGTATCGGAATTTTATCTCGTAACTGTATATCGGCTATTACTTCCCTGGCCATTTGCCCAAATCTTGCGGCAGAGAAATCTTCGTGCGGGCTGGCTACGTCTAGCATGTGATGCGGTATTCCCTCGCGCTCCGCTATAGAGGGCTTGGCTGTGCCAATATCCATACCGCGGTATATCTGCATGGAATCTGCCGAGATTATTTCGCCGTCAATTATTTTCGCAAGCTTTATGGCTACCGCTGTTTTTCCGCAGGCTGTGGGGCCGCTTATTACTATTATACTCATGTTCGTTTAAACATCCGCTCTATTTCACGCCTTGTTAGTTTTATCATGGTCGGACGTCCGTGCGGGCAGTGGTATGGGTCGTCTAAGGCCAGCATTTGGTTGACCAGGCTTCGCGCCTCTGCCGTCGATATTGAGTCGTTTGCCTTAATTGCCGCTTTACAGGCCATCATGGCCAGTTCCTCAATTATTTGTGATACGGGGGATTCTTCCCCGCCTTTTTCCAGTTTACCCAATAGCTCTGCAAAGAATGTAGAGTCTATCGTATTTTTAAGAATCTCCGGCAGGGCGCTTATTAGAATTTTGTCACTTATATCTAGCGCGAAGCCGAAATCTTCCAGCCAGTTTTTGTATTCCAGCGCGATTGCTATTTCCTTTGGGCTAAGGGCTATTTCCTGTGGCTCAAGCAAGGGCTGGGAAGGATTTGTTGAATTTTTTAGCCGGGATAGCTGCCGTTCGTATAGCACCCGCTCGTGGGCGGCATGTTGGTCTATTAGGAATAGCTCATCCCCGCGCAAAGCCAGCCAGTAGCATCCCCATATTTGGCTTATTAGCGAAAAGTCGTGATCTTTAGCCGGTGTTTCTATTGTCCGCTCCGCTAAAGCCGGAGCTGGTATGTACTCTATTTCCTCTTGCTTAGGCTCTGGTTTCGGCTTTGATTTTTGCACGGTAGGACGCACCACCGACGGAACCGCCGCATTAGCAGAAAGCACAGCGCCTATGGCTTCTGTTACCCTCGTATAAATTTCACGTTCGTCCGCGAAGCGTAGCTCCATTTTAGCGGGGTGAACGTTTACGTCAACTTGATCCGGCGGTATTTGCAGGTGAAGAACGCAAAAGGGGAATCTTCCGATAGGCAGACGCCCTCTGTAGGCTTCCTCCACCGCGTTTTGCAAAAGGCTACATTTAATATATCGGCCATTTACGAAGAAATTCTCAGCACTTCTGCTACCGCGTGCTATTTCCGGCTTACCTATGTAGCCGGATACGCCTTCGCTTTCTATAGAAAGAATGCCCTGCGCCGCGTCTTTGCCGTATATATGGTAAATGGCGGTTTTTAGGTCGCCGTTGCCGTTAGTTGCTATAATCGTCTGGCCGTTGTTGATGTAGCGGACGGCTAAGTGGGGGTAGGCCAGGGCTAGGCGTTGCATTAGGTCGGTAACGTAAGAGGCCTCTGTCGTCGGCTTTTTCAGGAATTTTAGGCGTGCCGGAGTGTTGAAGAAGAGGTTTGACACGCTTATGCTTGTTCCCTCGCTTGCGCCTATTTCCTGGCGCGATACTAGGGTGCCGCCGTGAAGTTCTACGCGGGTGCCGGATAGGCTTTCGGCGGTTTTTGTTAGCATTTCTATGTGGGATACCGATGATATGCTGGCAAGAGCCTCCCCACGGAAGCCCAGGCTGGCTATTTTGGCGAGGTCATCTATATCTGTAATTTTGCTGGTGGCGTGCTGAAGAAAGGCTAACATGATCTGATCTGGCGGAATTCCACTGCCGTTGTCTGTCACCTTTATTAGGGATAGGCCGCCGTCTTTTATTTCTACAGTGACGGCGGTAGCGCCTGCGTCTATCGCGTTTTCTGTTAGTTCTTTTACTACGGATAGCGGGCGTTCTACTACTTCGCCGGCGGCTATTTTGTTTATTAGTTGCTTGGGTAGTTGTTTTATTTGGCTGGTCAACACCTTTTTCTATTCCTCCGTATCATCAATAGCGTGAATAGACTGCTCTTTCCTGTCAAACAGCGCCTTACGTTTACCCGGAATCAACTCGAATTTACATATACCTTCTTCATAATTAAAGTGCCAATTGAAAAACTGCATAGAGTCTGTTCCCAACAAAAATTTAAACTGAACGCTAAGGCTTGTAATAACAGGCCAGTTATAGCCCACCCAGTCACCCAAACGGATTTCTGGCAATATAACCTGGTAGCAGTCGTCTATAGGTAAGCCGGAAGCTACTGTTGGTCTGGCATCACCCTCCAAAAGTCTGCCTGTTTTTATCCAGTTATGGTCATAACCCAATTCAAGAAGCCGCTTGCTACCAATGGTCGTGCAATTTGCTCCTGTATCCACTTTATAGTCAGTATGAAGCATTGTGGACGCTTCTTTTGGCTTAATATGCATAGGTACAATCGCAAAGCCTAGCTTATTGATTTTTATTTCATGCACCAACTACAACTCCTCCCAAACTGCGCTGAAGATTTAACCCTTCTGAAACCCCGCAGTTTGTTGGGTCGTCCAGCTTCATGGCTAAAGAAAATAATTCATCGCCATCATCGCCCACATAAAGTATGGTACCCATGTCATTTGACAGGCTCATGCTATCCATGCGTATCAAAATATAGCTGTCAGGGTAACGTTCCGTCGCTTCATTTTTGGTCATTCGTGAAGCCGATTCTATTTTTTTATACATAATCAGTAAGCTCCTTCCAGTACAATTTAATTATACCACACAGATTGACATTCAACGCAAATAACATTAACATCAAAAAAAGGAGGCCAAACCATGCCAAAAAAAGTCCTAATAATCTGCGGTAGCCCGCACGCAAATTCCCATTCAGATGCACTTGCCAAAAATTTTGCCATAGGCGCAGAGGAAAGCGGCCACGCCGTAAAAACAATAAAACTAGCCAAGCAAAACATCAAGCCATGCCTGGGATGCGATGCCTGTCGTAATTCCGGAAGCTGGGAGTGCATTCAAAAGGACGATATGCAAGCTCTATACGGCCAAATTACAGAAGCAGACATAATAGCGCTGGCCACCCCGCTATATTTCCTAACGGTATCCGCGCAGCTAAAGACCTTCATAGACAGGCTTTATCCGAAATATCACGCCGGGGAAATTGGCGGTAAAAAGGCCGTGCTACTATCCACCTCAGGCGGGCCCGGCAGTGATGTTATTAGCCATTATTTTAACGCGCTTTGCGGGCTCACCAACTGGGAAAATGCTGGAACAGTAACGCAAGGAGGTCTACGCCGTAGCAACGAGGCAGGGCCAAGCGAAGAGAAAAAAGCAGAAGCTTACGAGCTGGGCAAAAAATGTTAGCAAAATTACAATTTGACAGGAACACATACGATATTATTGACGTACCAGAGTTTGTAATTGATTTTTACATGAAAGATAACTCTGTTTTTAACGATAGGCTTTACTCTTGGTTGCGGGCGAAAGGCGTTCCATACTATACAGAACGAGGATACAGTTACGCCCGTGACGAAATTATAGAGTGGCTAAATTCCAATATTTTAAAAGACACAGGAGAAACAGCCAAAATTATAGCCCTAGACAAGCTTGATCCTAGCGACGATGCGCTTCCTTTATTATTTTTCTGACTTCCTGTATTCGCTGGGTGTTATGCCAAAGTGCTTACGGAAATTTTCAGTAAAATAGCTTGATCCGGAAAATCCTATTGCATAAGCTACCTCCGTTACGGATAAATCTGGATTGCGCAAAAGTTCCGTGCCTTTTTCCAGGCGGTAGCGTGTTAAGTAGCTGTTAGGGGTCGTTTGAAGATGCTGACGAAATATAGAACAGCATGTAGCCTTGCTGACATTTCCCGCGTCGGCTATGTCTTGCAAGGTTATTTTTTCGCTGTAATATCGTTGTATTAGCCCAGTCATGTTCCGCAGAACAGAAAGCCGCTGGTCTATATGGCCGGAGGAATCATCTTTCGGCATATTTATATAAAGCAGTTCCGCTATTCGGAAGGATATGCTCTGGACGGCTAAGCCCAGCGATTCTGCGTTCTCGCTACGTAGCTTATTGATGCGGCGTACACAGGCTATTAGTTCGCTTTGCCATTCGGTATCGTCGTTTAAGATTGCGTGTACAAAAGCCCCGTTTGTAGTGATCGCCTGAATATAATTTTTCTCTATATACGGATTTGCGCAGACTAATGACAGATGCACCAGCAGATTAACATATTCGCAGTCCTTACCATAGAAGGAGTGCAAGCCGTGCAGTTGCCGGGAATTTATAAATATCCCTTGCCCGCTACTTAGCTGATATAGTTTACCGTTTACCGTGTGTATAACTTCGCCTGACAATAAGACGAAAAATTCCCAATCGTCGTGCCAGTGGCTGGGAATCTCCATGTTTTGGAAATTGGATAAAAACGTCCTGTTACTTTGTACTGAGTACATAGGCATATTGTAGGATACCCGCTCGGAAAAATCACTTAAAAGGTCTAATGATCTTGGTCGTTCCATTTTGGCCCCCTTTTACGATTGTTATAATATTTTGTATTATTTTTGTTGTTTAACGGTGTTGGTTATAATATTATTATATTGTAATCGTTATTGATTTTCAAGGGAGGCGAATAGAATGAATAATAATATTATGCGGAATGTGACTATGTTGGGGGTATTGGCTAATGATATTGGCTTAAATGAAGTGGAATTATCGCCGTTTTCTAGGGTTTCGCGAAGTAAGGCGAAAGAGAGGCTTGCGGAGGAGAAATCTAAGAGGAGAAGTAATGAGCTGATATATGGGCTTTATGGGGAATGGGATGGATTGAGATAGCTTGGCGAAGCCCCGGAGGAAGGGCTGATAATTGTTTTCTACGGCAAATCGCAACTCGCAAGACGCACGAGCTACGCCCGCGCTGTTGCTCAAACAAGCGATTTACCTACGAAAACAGTTATCAGCCCTTCCTCCTGGTGAGCGTAGCGAACGATCCTGTAAACAAAATTGGGAGGTTGAACATGAGAGAGTTTGTCAGAACAATAGACCCTGACTTGAGGTATATAAAACACAACACATACGATGGACTCATACAGATATATGTACGTTCAGCGCGAAAAAAGGCAAGT
>Ga0209755_10004867_pt1 | contig 15583 bp, 9 predicted proteins | sample TergutCo191P1_FD_187301 | JGI IMG/M metagenome (GOLD analysis project Ga0209755, IMG submission 187301) | Cornitermes sp. P1 segment gut microbial communities from Petit-Saut dam, French Guiana - Co191P1 (SPAdes) (version 2) | ecosystem: Host-associated > Arthropoda: Insects > Digestive system >... | reverse complement strand
TGCATTGTGTGTGTGTGTGTGTGTGTGTGTGTGTGTGTTTTTCAATTAACTATTCTGAGTTTGCATTCAACAATGTTCTGTCTTTTAAAAGTATGTATTTAAGTGAATATATAATCTTTATTATTATAGGACAGAACTACTTCTATTGCACAAATGCAGTACTGAGTTTACTGAAAATGGCACAAGTTCACATGACATATACTCAGCAGATTCCAAAACTCTGCACATCACTATTGTGTCCCAGTATTTTGAGACACTGTACAACTGAAACAAAAGGTGCAACAATTAATACATAAACACACTGGAACTATTTAATTACCAGCTGTTCATAAATATAAGCTTCCAAGGTACTCAAAATCAAGTTTGACATACACAAGAGGATCATTTGTTTCAGGTATAAATGTGGTGTTTTCTGGGTTGTAAATACTCAATCACTCATCCAGCAGATATTGTTAATTCACGTACATGAACCAAATATAATTATCTTCTCAATTTTCTGGTTAATGTGTCAATCTTTATTCTGAAGGAGGCTCTCTTTCTCCAAATTCCAGTGTTCAAAATAACTGCATTTTTTTTTTTTAAATTTTAGCACAAAATGTAGAGAATGTTAGCCCTAATCAGCTATGTGCAGAAGAAGTAAAACAGATCTCACTACTGGCCAGTTTAACCATTTGTAATTCCAACACTCAATTTACTCCGGTACTTCACTGCATGTAGGACCTAAAAAATTAGTTCTCTGGTTTCATGACAGTAACAATCTGCTCTTTCCTGTCACCCAACTATACATAAAAAAAAATCGTAACTCAGTTAAGCACCCAAACACACAAAATGTTCAACAATTTAGGAGCTAGTCTGAGGTATGTAGAGTATATTCTGGGCTGCTTTTCAATAGGTGATGTTAAAAGGTAACTGAAGAGTGCAGTTTGGGTGTGAAATATAGATGCTAATTTCCCCCACTATATCTGCATCTTAACATTGTGTGTGTGTGTGAGCCTTATTTAACTAAGAATTGTATATGGTATATTTGGATGGATCCATGCTGACATGCCTGTACTGGTAAGAACCTAGGTACTTTATATATGAAAGATGGAAAATGCAAGAACAGAAAGGTGTGTATTCTAACTTCCACCTCAGAATACCATTTTTTACTGTACAAAACTGGTCCAGCAAGAAAAAGGAGCCATAAATACAATTATCTGACATAACAAAGCAAGGCTGTTTGTGTAAATACAATTTAGTTTGCTTCCCACAAAAAAAAAAAAAAGATTTACATAGATAACAATCGCATCATAGCATCTAACAACTAATTTAGCAATCAATGCTTGATTATAAAATAAACAATATAGTGTTACATAAAAAAGTAATCTTATTCTGATATAAAACTGCCCAAGAATGAGACAAACTTTTGTTCTACTGTATTATACATAAGCATGTAATATTAGTCTCTCTGTTACTTCCAACTTCTGGTCTCTTATAAAAAGTCCTTTTAAATGTTAACTCCAACAATCTACTAAAACAACAAATGAGCTGTTTACAATAATGAACCAAATCACAGGAGGAACAAATTAATTGCATATTTAATATGTATAAATACATAATGCATGTGTAAGTAAGTAAATAATATAATTCTGTGTTCTTTCCAGCACTTGTTCATGAAATATTGACATTTACAGTGGTGTGTACAAATAATCTACAATAACATTACAAGCCTAACAGTATGCTTAAAACACTGCTGCATATTTGCATCAATCAATATTAAACTTGTCCTACTTACAAACTTGATATTTTAAGGTACACTATATATATATGTGTATGTATATATATATATAGTAATTAGGTTGTGAAGAAGTTATCTCAAGTAACCTCAGTCTAACAAGAAATGGTACAAACAAGACATAATAGGTTGTACTCAGACATGTATAAAGCAAAGAATTTCTCTGTATTTTTCCTATCCATTATGAGCTATTTAAAGGCTGAATCTTACACAGACTTGCAAACTTACAGTTTCATATTCTTAGACAATGACAACACATTTTGAAGTATTCCACTCCACGCATTTTTGTATATTTGATATCTCTTCAACTACCCCAACTAAATACATTCTATTTAACACATATCTGTACCATACTTCTCCCACATGTTTTGGTGTATCCCACACCATATTCAGGGAGAACTCAGTATTCTTTACTCGAAACCATCTACTTTTACACAGCTACTATCTGTGGTACATTGGTTGCGTCTTAAAATATAAAAGAAACAACTTTGTTGGTTTACAATGTTTTTACAATAGTTAAAGTAATATCTGTTGCTTGCTGTTCTGTATGATACAAACCTTAAAAATCTTCCATTTACAGTGCACATCTATATGTTTGGCTCTGAATGGATGCTGTTATCCTGTGTTATATGGGGTTGTGAAACTATATGTTCACCAAGCTGCAGATTAAACTTGGGTCCATAGGGTGCAGAGTCCTTCAGAAGATCCCGTGTCCTGTTTTGGTGGTGCTCCTGTATCTTGGATCCATCTTTTATATTTTATGATGCAACCAATGTACCACAGACAGTATCCCTGTACAAGCATATGGTTTTGTGTAAGGAATATTAAGTTCTCCCTGAAGATGGTGTAAGACACACCAAATCATGTGGGAGAAGTATGCTATAGACATGTGCTAAATATAAAGTATGCATCTAGTTGGGGTAATTGAAGAGATGTCGAACTAACAACACAGTTTATCATTTAAAAAATTTAGAATTTTTAAATATTTAGTTTCTCTAAAAACATGAATGTGGGCTGCTTTGACAAAAAAATTGTGGACAGCAGCTATTCATTTATACACCAGTAAATAGCTCCATGCAATGCACACAGGGTGCTTCAAAATAACCACACTGCCCTTAACAAGCTGTATTTAATACAACAAAACTACAGTTAAACAGATCACACAGACAGGTTGCTAGGAACCTTCCTAGTTTAGGGAACAGTATGTGAGAAACAGGATATTTGTATTGTTCAATATCAGAGTAATGGTCATCAAAATGTACCAGACAAGGTAAAAGTCTTTAACTTCAATCACATTCCTAACTCTTCTGAATGTGAATATAACTACAATTATTTGACTTCCATGGTGGCAGCAACTCAACCTCAGTTTACATTTTAGAACAAAACAAAGGACAGAATGTGTACAACATTTTTGACTGCTGTGATATTTCTTCTAACTCTAGAGATGAAACATATCTTATGTATGCACAGGATGGAACTCATCAAATTCCACACCTATTATGCTGCAATATACATTTTTTAAAACATTTCTCTTTCTGCTGTTAATTTTTGTAAGGAAGACACACCACTTTACAGTTCTAATTTGAAACAGTATTTTACCCATAAAAATTAATTACATCAAAGGTCTAAACAGTTAAAGAAACATACTGTTTTAAAATTACCCAATCTTAACCATATGATCTTTACATTACTGTGGTAACTTCTTTTTATTTTGGCTTAACATATAAAAATTTATAGTAGTTACCATTCAATGTTTCTTGATTTTAAGGACTGGAACTCGTGTAAAGTTTAATTCCTGTAAAGTCACTCTATTACTAGACAGCATGTTTTTTCTCAGTTTAGTGTGAAAATATGTTGACAAATACGCAGCTTTTGGTAATTTAGGCATATAACCTTTGCAGTATTACCTACATTGTCCATTACAAACAAGAGAAAAAATACCACTGTAATTCTAAACAACATGTAATATCTTCAATAATATATCAGTTGTCAAAACACTGTCAATGAAGCAATAATGCTGCACTTATATGCATATCAGTAAACAAAGAACAGTACATTTTGAAGACCTCTGGAACTTTGAAGTGAACCATTGTGTATTACTATTTCCAGCTATTTAATAAAATAACTAAATTTTTGGTAACATCAGGTATCAAGGTGACCTAAGTAAAGGGTAAACTAGCTGAATGAAAAGGAAAATTTACAATGCTACTGCTGGACCTCAAGAAGTTAAGAAAATGCACAATATTTATACGGAATTCTTTGGTAGAAAATTTAAAAGCAAAAGTACAAAACTGTGGTAATTTTGATAACAGTCGCATAATTTCAGTCTCTGTGCAACTTGCCACCCTACTATGAAGCTCATGTGGAGATACCATACATTTAAACATCAACATTTGGGAATAATACCTGTATGTCTCAAAACTGTTGCTTTCTCCCCATGACAGAAACAGATATTAGCTAAAAGAAAGTTACACACATCTCATAACCATATGGGTCTTAGTTATTACCCAATGAGACAGATTATCATAAAATTACTAGCAAATCACAAAATGTTGCCTAACTTGTACAGTACTTGTGCTAACAAAAGTCAGAAAGTGTGATAAAGATAGCTATGAACAAATGGCTGATGAGTGCACAGGATAAAATCAGTACAGCCCCACAAAGAAACACTACATTACTGCCTTCCCAACACTGCATGAAGAAAAATTGCTAACTATTGTTACCCCTTCTTTAACCTTTAAAAATGTCTGTACTGGTTTGAAGCCAGACCTTCCCCTCATTGCTTCTTCTGCTATCCTGCCAACTGCTACTGCTTTGCTGTTTGCTCACTTGCTGCACAATTAACTTTGCCATGTAACATCCACTTTCATTTATTTATACACATGATGCCCATTATTTGTTATCGAAGTAAAAGTTCAATATTAAAAACAACATAGTTGCATTTCACACCTCTTCTCTATTATTAAGATAGCCGTATTTTTACTTTCTGTATACCAGCCAATGTTCTGTTTTACTGATGTCAGGAATGCACATATACAATTCAATTTATCGTTCTCAGTGCTCTTTCAAGTTACACACATTACTTGTCAATGTATACATCTCATTTCCAACAGTTTGTATCGTATGACATTTTGTGACTGTTAGGAAATTTAAGCTTTCAATGGCCTGTGGTCACACATGCGAGCACAGAATGTATAGGAAACCACACTGTTAGCATATGTGAACACACAAATTACAATGCAGGAAAAGTAATTTTTTGTCTTTGTGGGCATGCAGAAATAACTATTAGACTTCTTCCTTTCAACTGCTATGTGTAGTGTTACCCAGGATATAAAAAGTGGTGATATAAACTGTTAACACAAACAACTTCATCTGATGTACATGGCATTCCAGTAACAGCAACCTTCTGTCAGCTTACAAACACATCAGTTCTCACATCTTGAACTTGTGTGCAATTATATGTAGGCAGTAGAGCAAGGGTAGACAAAAGGAAAATTTTACATTTCCAGTACACATTGCACAATGATGCAGAAGGGACAGGCTTTGGAACTTGTGAGTAAGAGGGCTTGCCTGCTGAATCCAAATCAAATATCAGAGCTGATTATGGACAGCAAAAGCGTTGAATCCCAATGTGACAGGGTTACTTCAGAGAATGAGAAATGTTGTAAAGAAGTTTTACTGGAACCATATCTACAATTACATCAAGTTCCAGTGCTTAGGCTCCACTCATCCTGGATTCAGCCATTACCTCTGAAGATGAGGATAATGGTGAGGGTGGGCCAGAACCACAGACACAACTGCCACCTAACTCACAGTGGACACTGCCCTCTCGCCTACAGACGAGAGCAGTACACACACTTGCAGGGGGCTCCAGATGAGAGAATGACAGTGAAGCACCACTCAGCAATAACTGCTCTACTCCACTTCGTGTTTTCATGCTGTATTTTGCACAGTTTATTTTAGCTTATGGTGCAGACTAACAGGGACAGTCTTGACGAGGGACCTTCTACCCAGCCTAATGTAACTGAGGCCGAAACGTTTGTCTTTCTGATAATAACTATACAAATGGGACATTCCTTGTGAGACCAACTGGCAGACTACTGGGCACAAACAGGCCAGTTTTACACTCCATTCTACAGCACCACTGTGAAATGAAACAGATATTTACACATCCTTTGGTTTCTTCATTTCATGGACAACAGGAATGGAGTTGACAGGGTGGAAGAAAATTAAGACAGACTATCAAAAATACAAGCCATATCTGAAATTCTAAACAGGATATTTCAAAATTTTACAACCCTTCAGAAAACCTGGCAAGTCACAAAGTGATTGTGTTGTTCAAAGTAAGGGCAATTTTCAGACAATACATTTCTAAGAACACAAAAGTTTTGGCATTAAAATTTATAAACCTTGCGACTCAACTGGTTATGTATATGACATGAAAAGTCTTCTTAAAGAAGAACAGCAACTCATGCCAAAGTAACAGAATCGTCAAGGAAGATAAAGGACCTGGCCACAAACTGCACATGGACATTGTCTTTTCCTCCCCTGAACCTGTACATGTGAAAAGTCTTAAGCATGATGTGGCCTTGTGTGTCAAAAAAAGATGCTTTGCAGATAATCCCACAAATACATGACCATAAAACTTCTTCACGTGCAACCTCTGTACACAAAGCTGACACCTGGAACCAAAATGAATGTAACAGAAAGCAGATTTTTATTAAGTTCTAAGAAATTTATTTTGTGTATTTAAGCAATAAGGATATTTACAGAATTTTTAAAGACATACTGTACAATCTCTGTTTCATTTCCCACAAAATGCTGTTTAACGCAGAAATTTATCACATTTTGTTAAAAAAATATTCATGTTTTTTGTGAAGCTTGTGCTAAAAATTAAATACCCCCCGAAAACCTCGTAGGGCCGAACCCAGTTTTGAGTACTTAATTTAGTCATTTCAGAGGTAAACTACACTCAATATTTTGCATTTTCCCTGTATTTTACTTCAATATTTAGTAAATTCCAACATTCATTCATTTAAGAGGCAATATACATACTTCATTATTTTATAGTATATTTTCTCTGGCATGTTATGGAGTGAGCTATGATTCGAGGAACTATAAACAAAGTATGAGTACACAGCACCATTAAAGAGTACAACTCTTGTATCCCTCTTAATTACAAGGTACTGTGGTACTAGACACAGATTGGCCAGTTCTAACAGTGATAGTACATATACATAAATTAATAATTAAATCTTTAATTATTAGATAATTAAAAGGTAATGAGCTTGTTTAACATTTAGTTTTTATAAAATATTCAGCTGCATATCAAATTATAGTTTAATTTGCATTACAACATTCACTGGATGTGACCAATCCTTATTATGAAAGGATCTAACCCCATAATGGTTGAATAGTGAGTAAACACACTGTACAGATAGTACAATGTGTTCACTCTAAGAATATACTTGATATTCCACTGATATGAGTTTAGTTAATTTCATAATAATAACTGATGACATTCCATGGATGTCTGAATGCAAAAAAACAATAATTACTGTTTTATATACAACTGAATACGTTATGAAAACTAAATGTTAAAGAGCTCTTTACCTTTTAATTCTTTAACAGTTAAAGATTTAATTATTAATTAATGTACATATAGCATCACCGCTGGACTGGCCAATCTGGGCCTAGTACTACAACACCTTGTACTTGGAGGGAAACACATGTTGCACTCTTTAATGATATCTATATTCTATATCAAATAGGTCTGATAACCTTATATAGATTTGTTGAATTTGTAATAAATGAATGAATAAATGAATGTATACTCATACATCTAGTATAATCCCTTGAATTGTAGTTCCTTCCAAAACACATCAGAGAAAATACAATGTAAAAGAATAAGTGTACACACGCACATATATATATATATATATTGCCTAATCAGCATATTTTGTTGGAATCTTTATGGAAGCCATCCCATTCTATTACTGAATAAACTAGACACTCATTCAGTCTAACACAACCAGGTGTTGACTGTGACGTGTTAAGACTGAATATGTGTAGTCTATATTTTGTTGGAATTTAATAAATATTAAACTACACATACACCTTTAAACAGAAACACACAGACTATTACAAGTTGAATGGAACAGCTCTCACTTATTTGAAGATTGCAACTTGGCAATCAAAAAAGCAACAGTGTCATACATTTATATAAACACAGGAAAGCCTGCCTAATAGTGGTAATATTTTAATGGTGTTTTATATTCCTACTGATTTACAGTATAATACAAATTCATACATTTGTTCTTAATGTAATGACATTCAAGGATCATTAAATATCACCGTACAGTGAGCATCATACAAGAGGAGAAGATGTTCCCAATTTTCTGCTTGTCTGAATAATCAAAGTTACAGAAAGAAATGAAGGATATATCTATCAATATCTCAAACTTAAAAAGATTATAGTACAGAAAAACAAGACACTATAACTCATCTGCAATGATCCTGACTTCCTAACAACACAAAATGCCTAATGCAGCTGGTGTAGAGCACTTGTCAATGGTTCCCAACTTCTCTGCATTATACACACTATAAGCTGTATTGTGCACTGCAGTAGCAAAAGCTTCCAGTCTCTTCAAGGTTTTTGGATGCAAAATGCACTTTTATACTAAATATACACATAATTTATTCTTGCAATAGGTACTTTTTATTTTTTACATTACTACTTCCATAAGGAATGACAGCTGCTAACTTCCATCGCTGATATTATAATCAATTTCTCATTAATCTATTTAATCACAGTTAATAAATCAATGGATTTTTTATTCAATTTGCACAGCCTGAAAATTAATCTAATGAAAAATATACAGATAATTTTAAGACTTCCCCTTACATAAATATAAGAATATTATACATATGAAGTCAAAGCTGGGAACCACCAACTAGCCCATACTAATTTCACTACTCACAGTTGTGGCTGGTATGGACCAACTGGCAGTAAATATTTCTGCCAAGGTATTATGTACAATTCATATTTTCCACATTTCCCTTTTAGTTTCTTTGAAACCTACAACTTGCAGCAACTGAACAATGTAACTTACAATCAGTGTTGATAACACACCACCCTTACATGCCTTTGGTTGAACTTTAATTTCCAAACCAGTTGGCAACCTAGAACAAATATCAGAATATCTAAATTACAACTGTATATCTAAATGTTTTACAATAATGGTGTCCTTTCATTGGGGGAAAATATCAACTACATCTCCAGTCTTAAACCATGCCATCAAAATTTAGTGGAGGAAAATGGACAGGAGAGGAAAATATAAAGCAGGATTAACACTCATACCACAAAAAACATTAATTTACACTTACCCTTTTGGCACTGCAATTAAATGCCTGGTGTGATGAGCAGCACACTGAAATTTAAATGGGGGCTGAATAATAAAGGCCCATGGTAGGCTGTCAGCTATACCAGTCCTTTGGCATTTTGAGCATCACACAGTGTGACACGAATAACTGACCTTAGGCACCAAAAGGTTAAAAATATTAAGGTTTCAAATCTTCAATTGTGACATACGTTGGTAATTGATCTGTTGCTCCAAGTGTTTCAGACTAATGGATGGAACTTATGCAGTGCAATGCCACCTTAACAACTGTATCTCAGAAACTGATGATAAAAAGATACACACTGCAGAGGACATCAGTTTTATATGAAATAAAAAACCATTTACTTCCTAGTTCCTCTGGACAAGCACAAGGGTTTATGTGTAAAAGTGAAGTGACTCAGTACAGCACATGATGAAGTCAGGCAGGGCACACAGTGAAATTTCACCATTTGCACATGCGGTTCTGCATTTAAAATTACTAATTAAGATGCTGGACAGCTTCCTACAGGAAATGTTAGGTGGCCTCACCATTACAGTTGATCATGTCTCTATTTTCCCTACTATTTTACCCTGAAAATACTTTGCAACTGTTTGGTATGCTGGTATGATTTCAGACTTCCCTTGACCGCTTTGTTGCCATTCTTATCAGTACAGAAGCTGTGTGTTTAGTATACAAATAAGCATTCAAACAAAAAAAAAAATGAAATATACTCTATTCTGAGGTGTGATGCTGCATACATCCATAAGTTTATAAGCCTCAGTAACTACAATGAGTTCTTTCCCATTCTTTCCTCTAGAGCTGTTGAGTAGCGAGTTGTCACAATTTGTTGTCCAAGTGATAACACCGCTATTATCTTCCTACTTCTTTACATGTACATTACCAACTAACGACTTTATTTTCCAAGGCATTCCTTTCCTTGTACCTTCTGCTACACAAATGTGTGCCTAGCGATGAGCTTTCAGAAAACAGCTGCACTACTACACATAATACACAGGTATGTAGATATTCTATCCTCCTACCCAGAGAAAAGTTTAGCTGATAGACTGCAGCTGGCACTGAGATAACACCCTACATCATTTGCTCAGTAAATATGACAAAAATTCCACAGTTCAGTTTCTGACATTGGCTACCTTTAAACACCAAGTTGTTCATCAATGCTAATGTCAACTGGCAAAATGCCGGTTCCTATTCTGACTGCAGATGATCAACCACTGGTAATACACTAACGACCTAAAGTGATTAGGTGTTAGTCTTTTTCAACTACCACACCTGGCTAGTAGATAGAAAGGACTAATACAATGCTTTGAGGAAAACACTGTTGCAAGTGAAGACATTTCTACATGCACACACTCTAAAGGGAAGCCCCAACTGATAAACAAAACCTGTTTTTCTGGCAAATATTTGTTATTCTCCTGTACTTACAGAATGCTTAGGAAATGCATGTACAGGAATTCCTCCCCAGCTCTGTTGCCTGCCATCGTATTTGCATTTATACATACATGCTGTTCTTAGTCTATGTTAATACAGAATAAGTCTGTAGCCTCAATGTCAAGAGATCCATATCTGCTGGAGGCAGGGCTGTAAAACTTTCCCAGCTTCCAGACAACCACTTAAGTGCCTGTTGTCACACTTTTTTTGTTGAATGAATGAATGAATGAATGAAAATATAACTTAGGCCTGCATGAGTTTTATCAGCAACCAAAAATCCCCTAATATAAGTTTCTGTGTTTTTTTAGTAATGTAACTGCCAGAGGTGGCAGACAATTCCGTAATTAAATGTCACCTACCTATGATACGATAAATGACTGAAGGGTTGAAAACAAACATTATTCACAACACTGTTGTTCTAACATAGGTGGTGTGGATCCCATTTGTAACTATACTGCAGTCTCATGTAAGTTGTATATACCAGTCATATCAAATTTAAATTCACTTCTGCAGTCAGGCAATTTCATGAAATGGCAAATCTTGTAACTACAATTTTATACACCCCATACAATATTTATACTGCAGTGAGATGTTAAGGTTTTACATGGGGAGCCAGGATAACACAGATGGTATATTAACTACACAATGGGTTGGACAACTAAGGAATCATGATGCAAGTCCCAGCAAAGGCAATAGAATTTTTCTTCTCCACAGCATCGAGAGTTGCTCTAGGGCTGGCTCAACCTCCCATTCAGTGAGCAATGGGGAATCTTTCTACAGGAATACAAGTAGCCAAAGCATGAAGCAGACTACTCACTCCCATCTAGTGTTGACATTAAGAATGTATGGAGCTATACCTCCACTCCCCCATATGCCTTTGTGGCATGCACAGAGACGTCATCTTATACATGCTGCAAGAACTATTCTTATACAGTTTTACATTACATGAGCCATACACTACAATAGCAAACACAAACGTGTCATAACAGAGATTTCTGTATGGCAAGTAATAAACAGAGATAGTCACAGGTTGAATATGTTGATATTATAATTCAACAATTTATGGGTAACAGAGTTCCAAAACTTCTTTAAGATTTATCACACAAAAATATCCTCCCATATAAACTGTAATTATGTAGTCTAGTGGTATATCAGACCTTGCATAATCATTACAACATGGTACACATGAAGGAGAGTAATACCACTTCCTTTCCAAGCAGCTGGAAGAGATGCGACTTCACAATACAATGGCAATAAAAAGTGAAACATGAACTCAAGAAATGCCTACTACCATTGAGCTCTGACTTCAAATTTTGTTCTAATGCTATTCCGCAGTATGATGCAGACATATGTTTCATGAAGATAAGTGTTCATGCTTGAAGTGTTAATTTTGTATGGGAGAAATTTTCTGAAATCACTGCTTTAGAGGTACCAGTATACATACTGCATGAAGCAACATCACACAAAATTAGAATTTTTGGGGCACTAGTGTTGTTATGGGCAGTTATTTGTATTTCATGAAAAACAGTATGGTCAACACACTTTATAAAGAGTGGAAAGGTTAACTACAAATTAAAACGTCTTTCTTCTTTGTAACATTAAACTTCAACATATTAACATTCAGTAATTTGAAGTATGTACAGGATATCCATATGAATTAATATGAACCAATTTTTTACATCAGCCATCTTGTCTCTTTACTTTATGGCTTGTGGATTCATACCATGTAACACTTAAATCTTGAATAAATATTAAACATACATTGATTCACACTGCTTTTGAATATACTTCCAATGAACTTAAACTCTCAAATTCATCACTGTCTATTTTCTTTCAATATCATATTTATCATGATACCATTATCTTTCATTCACACTGTCTGCAGTTTCAACAGAATAACAGCCAGTTCTGTCTGACTGGCTGACTGACTGCAATACAGATCTCCTGTTGTGAAGCTTGTCAAAGTAAAAAGTCAGAAATTATTTTTCAGTTTTTTCTGTAAAAGATTAATAATACTGAAAACACTTGAAATAAAAGGTGCAGACTTTCATTACCTTTTGTTCTGTACATATCACTTGTACAAAAAAGTTTTCTGAAAAAATAAATTTATAGTTGTATTTTAGCTTCACATAAAGTAGAGTTTACATGTGACTAAAATTAGGTCTCCATAACATATTTAAGCCAGGATGATTTGAAATGGTGGATAACAAAGCAGACCTGATTAATCTTCCACAGGAAACAATTCTTAATGTAACATATTTTACCACCATGGCATAACTCAACTCTGTACACCTGTCAACAGGTAATTAAATGTGACACTGAAAAATAACCTTATGGATTAAAGATTCCACTATTTTGAACAATATGTGATACTTTTAAAGTCCTATGCAAATAAAAAGTGGATTTTAAGATGACAACAAGTAACCTGGTTTGACTAGAAGACTGGTAAGTTTTGCAAACTACCATCTGGTGCAATTAAAAGTAGATCCTGCCCATCCAGTCTGTTACTAAGCCATACTTGCATGCACATACTGTTGTCATAACCATATGATTCACTCCTGTTAGGCTCTTTAGTGTGTAAGTACGTGAGATGCCTGAGACGTACCAGCAATACCTAGATGTGGGGGGAAGGCGCTGCCAATATCTTCTATAGGTGACTAACATGGGCTACTTTTAAATGCACCACTCTGGCTCCTGGGGATGAAATGTTCATAATTAAAAGGTAGTATCTAATACTGATTATAATGGCTAATGATGGAAAGAAAGGCACCAGTAATCAAAAAACAAGGATAATCCAACACAGTTTGTTCAGTGTATTCACAAAATTTCACAATGTGATTTATATATTTTATATACATCTTTTGTTTACTCTAAGAAACAGTGTGTGTGACTTGTTTCTTTGAACTGTCTGGACACCCCACGGTAGTACCAATTTACATCTATATGACCACTGTTATGTCAGTGTACTAGGAATTTCTCCGACTCAGGTACTGTACACGAGGCATATTCAAACTGGCCTGGAATGTGCTGTAACAATGCACAGCATGCACACGTGTGACACGACTTGCAGTAAAGTCTGAACACATCTCTGTGCCTGCATGCATGCGTGCATGCATGGAGTTTTGTATCTTTGCTACTACAAAAACATCAGGTGAGGTGTTTGCTGTTACAATGGTCTGTACCTACTAAAAATGCATGGAGATAAAGTATTCCATAGGGTCAGGAAATTTTATATTGTGTAAACGTTTCTAAAAGCTGAGGCAGAACGGGGACCTGGAGAGAAAAACGTGTAACCCTGGCAGAAATGTCAAGGGAATAAGCAGACTATCATAGATGAATCTATAAATACCATTTCTCAGAACACCAACAGCCAACACTATAAGAAGTAATGCAGGCTTTAAAACATACAATTAACTTTACCAGTATGATGTGGTCTCAACAGTAGATTGTACAACAGTTAAGTTTCTCATAAATAATGTGCCAATATCAGGTCTTAGCTAACAGACCTGACTTGTGTAATCTCAATGCCATGACAAATGGAACTAAACTCACCACCCCAATACTGACACCTACTGCAAAACACCAAAAGAAATATTGTTAGACCATATCATCTACATTCTTCCAACAGCCTCCCTGCATGCATGCCTGCCTGCCTGCCTCCCCCCCCCAACAGGAAATGGAGAGTATGACACAGAGAGAGAATGAAATTCTACACACAAATGTAATTCCTATTCTTCTTCAAGTTAAAAGTGGTTCAAATGACTAATGAGAATAAACGATGTCTTACACTGAGAGGTAGAGAATACACAGTATTATATAATAATACAATAGAACCGCTCCTAGCGTGAAATGGAGTCACATTTACCCCTCAGTGTCAGGTAATTTTGATTGTAACTCCTCTGTCCCAACCAGCAACTAGAAGCTAAACTCCAGCATCACTGAAAGTTTAATTATTTAGGGCTAGTGGTGATACTTTTACTGTAAATGTCAGGTAATAAACAGAACAGGAAAACATCAGATTGTGCTATGATGCCTCTGCAGTGTGTTACATAATCAACGTATACCCTAGGTTATTGGCTCCATTATCCTTTTCCCTGTCCCTTACCTCCTCCAATGTCCTGTTCATTACTGCCTTATCTACTGACTTAACTCTGTGGTTCATGCCCATCTGTAAAGTTGCTGAAATTATGTTTTCACTTTTAACTTTGAAATCACAATATGATGCTGTGAAAAATATGTCGAGTTTTGCTTTATTATCAACAGCCACAACAATACACAAGTATCTGTATTTTCTTTTTATGTATCAGTATGAACTTCCAAGGTTTAGTATGCTAAACGGGGAGATACGCTGTTTTAGAATGCATCATACATATACTTTGTTCTTTTTATTTATTCACTATAGATAATAAATTGTTACTCATTGTTTGACTCACCCTTGTTGTTATGATTGTACTTGCCCCTCCCTTATGCTTCTATGGTACCCCACTTTGATTTAGGCTTCATTAGGGAAGTTAGTTTTTGGAGCATGGGGAGTAATATGAAGAATTTCTTGATACACACATCTATGTAAACTACAATAAGTAACCTTCTCATATGCTGCAGGTTACATAAATGTTGTCATACAATAAAAACAAACAAGGAAGACACATACAGGTCAGCGGATCAATGTTCTAATTAACCCTTTGGCACCTAATATCTGGGTAAGATGACAGCATTTAATGGCTTTGCTTATACAGATCTCATTTAAATACTGGTCTTCTGCAGCTCCTACTGGGCACTGAATTATAGTGCCGAAGGGTTAGTCTGTCTGCAACAGGAACTTACCTTCAGGACACAATATCTGTTTACAGTACTCGTTTCTCACTACTTGCAGTTCTCAACCTCTGTTCTAGCTTTCTTCCCTTCTTCAGCCACAGTGGTATCAGCTTCACCACCTGTGACTATAAGTGGTGGTGAAGTGCCATCAACCTCTGAATGAAG
>Ga0209755_10004866_pt1 | contig 15583 bp, 16 predicted proteins | sample TergutCo191P1_FD_187301 | JGI IMG/M metagenome (GOLD analysis project Ga0209755, IMG submission 187301) | Cornitermes sp. P1 segment gut microbial communities from Petit-Saut dam, French Guiana - Co191P1 (SPAdes) (version 2) | ecosystem: Host-associated > Arthropoda: Insects > Digestive system... | reverse complement strand
GGTATGCTTGCAGCCAGCGACCTCGGAAGTTTCATACGTGCGTTAATGCTATATGGACTTAGGGCCTGTGAGCAAAAACAAAATAGGCGGATTTCTGGAAAATGAGCAATATTAGAATGCCTAATCCCCCCCCCCCCCACAAACGCAGCTTAATAAATTTCATTCGAAAGTCAAAAAGCTCCACAAAACCAGGCGAGTGCCCCTTGGCTCTGTCGGCATGGGCGGGATCGTGTCGAAACAGGGGGGCGTGATGAAAGCCGGCCTGAAATTGAATTGGAGACCCTTGTTCTTACTGTGTTTTTTTGCATTGGGATTCAACCTGTATGCGGAACCCGCTTATGTCTTGAATCGGGCGGAATCCGTATTTGCCCTCGATCTAAGAAAGGATATCATTATTTCCGCTTTATCTGTGGGCGTGTTTCTTAGTCCAAGGCTAGTTACAGGAGGCAGGATGTATCCAAATCAGAATATCAGCGATATCAATGTTATTGACAGAAGATTGATGTTTGATCGTAACCGAGCAGTTGACATTGCTTCCATTACTCTGACATCTTGGATGGGTGCCTTGCCAATTATAGTTCCTATAGCTTTGGTGGAATGGAGGGACTTAAGGAGCGATTTTTGTATTTGGTTTACATACGGCGTAATGTATGCCCAAGCATTGGGTTTTACACGCGGAACGCGCTCAATCATAGGGAGATTAATTGGAAGACCCAGACCGCATTATTATTTTGATGACACCATTGAAAGGCCATTTCGCGGCAACGGTTTTCCTTCAGGCACAACCGCTTTGGCTTTTATGCCGGCTACTTTTCTTAGCATGACTTTTGCCGCAGAATTTTCGGGCTCTCGCTGGAAGATTCCCGTCATTGTCGGCTCACATACATTAGCGGCGACTGTTGGGGTAGGCAGGATAATAAGCGGGCGTCACTTTCTGACGGACGTACTGGCGGGAGCGGCAGTCGGCTCCTTCTTTGGCTGGCTAATACCAACGCTACACAGAAGGCCCGGCAATGATGATGAAAACAATGTGTCTTTTCACTTTAAGGGAAATGGGGCTGTAATGTCGGTAAGGTTATGAACAGCCTAAAACCGTGTCGTTCAAACCCTTGGCGTTTTACTCGACCAAAACATACTCGTTGTCTTCCTTGCCCGTGCCGCGCTTGACAATCATGCCTGCACCAACCATTTCCCGTATAACCGTGTATGCCCGGGTTTGCTTTACCGAAAGCAGTTCCTGCACAATATCGTTGGTAACAATACCGTTGTTCCGCAGATACTCCAACACAACCTGGTGCTGCGACTTGGGCTGGCGGGCCGCGCGGAGCGGCCGGGCGTAGTTCATGTTCGGCAGGGTCAGCATGAACGCCCCGTGCGTCGCGGTGATTTCAGGCTTTACCTCGAAGTCCTCGTAGCACTGCATGATGAGCCGCAAGCCAGTGCCGTATGCCTCGATATGCTTCAGGCGGTAAAAGACGTTTGCCAGCTTCTCGTTGCGCGGTTGGGAAATGCCGACAAACAAATCCTCGGCCCGCAACCCCGGCATGAGCCCGCCCAGCGACACAAACTCGATGCGGTCGTCGTACAGGTTTACAATGATGCTGCCGGAAAACCCGTAGTCGCGGTGGATGATCGCGTTCAGCATGGCCTCGCGCACGGCAATCTCCGGATAGTCGTATTGCTCGATGCGGTCAAGCCCCGAAACGGTTGCGGCAAGGTTGTTCGACAGGCTTAGGAAATCAAAGGCCGCCCGCATTTGCCGCATAAGCGAGCCCTCCATTTCCCTGCGCGTTCTGAACTCGCCTTTCGTAGTGCCGTTGAACACGGCGAACTTTATCGTGTGGGTGCATTGGTCTGAAAGCAAAAGCCCCAGGTTGGTATACAGGCCGTCCGCGCCGACGACTCCCAGAGTCCGCATCTCGCCTTCTCCAAACGCCACGCCGCAGCGCTCGAACTCTCCGGCGGCTTCCAAAAACGTCAAGTCCTGCGCCAACGAGCGGGTGGCCTCAAACCTGTCCCCGTCGGTCAGCTTAATCATCTGGCGGATTTGTTCGAAGCTCGCCGGAACGCTTGACGCTCCCTGGCGCACGTAGACGCCAGAAGGCTTTATGCCTTTTTCCGTCAAATAGTAGGGCTTGTTGGTTCCCTCCCGAACGGTAATCGCAATGCCGTCCTCTTTGGTTTCATAACCAACAAAAATAGTAACGTCTGGTTGAATGCCTTGCCGTATGCTGCCAGTAACCTGCGTCAGCGTTCCGTCAACATCGTCCAGCGGGTAGGCGCTTCCGTCGTCGTCGCGCCCGATGTAGACCATGCCGCCGGCCGTGTTGGCAAAGGCGATCACCTCTTTTTTTATGTCCGGAGTGTATTCCCGCTTGAACTCCGTGTTTTCGTCTTCGTGCGTTGATTTCACCTTCATATCACCATTTCACTATCATATCACATCATTTCACTTTCGCCAAGTGAAGTGATGTGATATGAACCGATGTGAATTAACCCCGTGAGAGCCTTTCCGCAACGGTGGATATTCGATTACAATGGAACCGTAATCAAAAAGCAAGTCCCCATCCCTTTTTCCGAAGCAACGGAAACCGACCAGCCGTGGTAATCCACGACCCACTTCACCACCGCCAGCCCAAGCCCTAGGCCCTGCTCCCTGCGGGAAGACGTTTCACGGTAAAACATGTCAAAGATATGCGGCAGGGCTTCCCCGTCGATTCCAGGGCCGTTGTCGCTTACGATGATCTCCACGGCGTTTTCCTGGCGGACGGCGGCTATGCGGATGGCCGATTCCTTGGGCGTGTGGCGAACCGCATTGTGAATCAAATTTTCAAAGGCCCTAAGTGCCAGCCTTTCGTCCATGGGAACACAGGTGTTTTCCGGCAGGTTTATGTCGTGGGCCAAGCTGTGCTGCAAAAGCTCGACGTCGCTGCCAATGGTTTTTACCAGTTTTTGCAGAAAGGCCCGCAGGTCGATATGTTCAAGCTGCGTCCGCCATTCCCCGGTTTCCATGCGGACAAAGTTTAGAAGATCGTTAATCATGTCCTCAAGCTGGTCGGCCTTTTCCGCGATTATTTCCGTGGCGTTGGCGCGTGAGGCGGGATCGTCGGTAATGCCGTCCTCGATTGCCTCGGCGTAACCTTTGATCAGGGCAAGCGGGGTTTTAAGGTCGTGGGTAATACCCATGATGAAGCGGGATCGCCGCAGTTCGTCTTCCTTCAGGGCATTACGCATTTTGTTAAGGGAATTCGTAAGCGAGGTAATCTCGTTGCTGCCCTTTATGTCCACATTAAGATCCAGCTCGCCCTCGGCAATGCGGCGGGTTGCGTTTTCCAGAACCTGAACGGAACGGGTTATCGTTCGGGCTATGACGACGGACATGCTGACGGAAAATATTGTCAGTATGATGACGAAAATAAATACCGTAAGGAGAAAGACGGCAAAGGGCGACCACCTGATCGATATCGGAGCTGCGGCCTTGGCGAGAAGGTACAACCGGTTTCCGTCCTGAATCGTGGAGGCAATCAGGTGCAGGTGCATCTGGGATTCGCTGCCAAGCATGGACATCATGGCTTCCTGCGAAGTGAAACCGCCGGGGGTAAATTCCGGGATTGTTGAATACAGAACAAGCAGATCGTCCCTGAAGACGGCAATTTCGCCGAAAGTCCTGGAACGGGCGATGATTCTGGTAACGGACTCCCAATCCGGGGCATTGATGTATTCGTCCATCAAGGTGGAAATTTCATCGTGCGAGGGAATGCCGTATGTATCGTAGGTGTTAAACAAACGGTTGTGTACGATGCTGACAAAAAAAACGAGCACCGGGGCCAGCACGATGCTGGCCACCAAAAGCCGCGCCTGCGTCTGGATTTTCACGATTTGCCTCCGTCGGGCGCGCCAGCGTTAAAGCGATAACCCATTCCGTGTACCGTTTCTATGTAAACGGGATTTGCAAAATCTTCCTCTATCTTTTTCCGCAGACGCTGAATGTAAACCGCCACGGTGGTAAGGTCGCCGTAGTTGTTTTTCCAAACGCCGTTGTAAATAACCTCCGCGCCCATTGGTTTTCCTGGGTGCGTGGTGAGCCAGGCAAGACAACTGTATTCCTTTGCGGAAAGGGAAATGCGTTCGCCGTCCTTCTTTAGGATGCAGGAATCGTAGTCAAGGACAAAGGGGCCGAACCTGAAAAGGTTTTCCCGGCCTTCCTCAAACCTTTTCTCGAAATCGCGGAACCGGCGAAAAACCGCCCTTACGCGGGCGACAAGAACCTTGGGCGAGAATGGCTTGGTGATGTACTCGTCCGCGCCGATCCCAAGGCCGCCAATCTGATCCTCGTCGCTGTCCCTTGCGGAAACGATCAGCACGGGAGTGTCGCTGCTGCGTCGGAACTTTTGCAGGAACTCGAAACCGTCCATGCCGGGAAGGTTTATGTCAAGAATAACAAGCTCCGGCGGCCATTCCCCGATTACGGCGAACCCTTCCTCGCCGCTTTCGGCGATGCGTACCTCGAAGCCTTCCTTGGACAGGTAAAGGGAAACGAGATCGGCAAGTTCCCTTACGTCCTCTATGACCAAAATTTTTCCCTGCATGGTGTCAGTATATTTTACCGCCGTTTCCGCCGCAACAGAAAAAACCGCATATAACAAAAAATTATATCCCGTTAATCCCCCGTAAATGGCCTTTTCACGCCGCCGCCCCTATTCTTGAAGCATGAAAACGAAAAACATGCTTTTTGCCGTTTTGATTTTGTTTGCCGGAATCTTTCCCGCTTTTGCCAGGGAAACGCAAGCCGAAGCCGTGCAGGTCATCACTATCGACGAGGCGGTGCGGATCGCGCTGGACAACAACCTGGGTCTTAGACGAAGCGCCATCAACCTTGGCACTGCCAGACGGGCCGCCGACCGTTCGTGGAACGGATTGCTGCCATCGTTGAACGCATCGGCCATGGTCAGCCATCCCACTTCCATCACCGACTCGATTCCTCCGGGGCGCGACGTATGGACTCCCGGCTTTCACATGTCCGCAGGGCTTACGCTTTCCACCGCCACCATCGAGAACATCAGAAGGGCAAGGGCCGATTACGAGGCCGGGCTTTTGAGCTACGAGGCGGCGCGGGAGCAGCTAGAGCTGCAGGTACGCAGGCTGTTCTATCAGATACTCCTGCTTGATGCCAGCCGGGAGCTTGCAGCTCAGAGCTTCGAGAGCGCGCGTTTCCGATACGAGCAAACCGCCGCCCTTGCCCGCGTGGGGCAAGCTTCAAGGCTGGACGAGCTTTCCGCGCGGGTGGACATGGAAAACCTGCGCCCCGTTATGATGAACGCAGAAATCGGTTACGTGAACGCGCTGGACTCCTTCAGGACGGTTCTGGGGATTCCCGCCGAAACGCCGATAAGGTTGGACGGCACCCTTGCCACGGGAATCATCGACGACGTTTCCGGCGTTGCGGCCAACACGGGCACCTCGCTTGAAGTGTCAATGTTGTTGGCATCGATTCGGTCGATGGAGGCGCAGCGGAACACGATTAGGAACAGCGCACACGTTCCAAGCCTGAGACTGTCGTGGGATTCCACGCCGCTTTATATCCATGACGGAAGCTGGAACAACGGGAACTGGATCGACGGCTCGGGTTCCTTCACAGTAAGCCTCGGCCTTAGCCTTGACGGTTTTTTCCCGTGGTCCAACGCGAGAACCCAGATTGCCACAATCAATGACAACATTCGCGCAACGGAAATCCAGGTGGAGGAAACCCTGCGGAACAGGGAAAACAGGATTAACCAAAATATCAGAACAGTTGTAAGCATTCTGGAATCGCTGGAAGCGATGGAGCTGAACGTGGAGCTGGCCCAAAGCACCTATGAGATGATCGCCGACGCTTTCAGAACAGGCGCGGCGGATTACCAGCGCCTGCGGAGCGCCGGGGACGGCCTTGCGCAGGCGAGGCACCGCCTTTTGCAGGAGCAGTTCAACCTTGCCATTGCGCTGCTGGACATTGAAAGGGAATTGAACATCCCGTTCGGAACGCTGAGCGGAGGGAGGTGACATTTTTGAAAACGCGGCCTGGAAGGGTGCTACGGCGCAACCCGCGCCTGCTCATTGGGCGTTCTTCCCTTCCGGGGCGGCTGGGGGCCTTTCCCTGTTTTTCCTGTGAAGCGCGGCGAGCTGCTTTATCTGCGTTATGATGTATTCCCGGAAAAGCGGATCAAGCTCCTTTATAATTTCCATGAGTTCCAGCAGCTCTACATCGGACGGGGTTTCGCTAAACATCTGCCCCTGGCCCGTGACCAGCCAATCTTTGTTGACGCTATATCTGTTACAAATTAGCTCGTATACGCGCTCATTGGGCGACCTTTTCCCCGTCTCGATCTGCCCGTAAAAACTTTGAGAAAGAAAAATCCTCTTGCCAAAATCCCTTTGCGACATGCCCAGCGCTTTTCTGACCGCCTTTATGCGCTCCCTTGTGGTAGAACCCGCCATTGAACCCCTCTAAAAAATATCACGTATCCCCCTCAAAGCACAAGGAAGGGGCTTGACAAAATCCCACAGCAATATATAATAATTGCATTGGGGTTGTTATTGTGGAGAATAAGGCGATTGTGGCTGAAATAAAAGGGTGTTTCTACGATTACGGAGGTGATTTTACGGCCCTCTCCGTCGTGGAAAAGTGGGGAATACTGAAAACCGCCAAAACCCTGTTGAAAGAACAAAACAAGGTCAAATCCCTGCTTGCCAATGCGGGAAACGACCCATCGCCTATGGAAGCGGAAAGGCAAAAAGGCCGTAGGCGCTTGTAGTGGCAATGCGGGGCGTATGCCCTGTAATATATTTGACTTCCGCCTATAGGCAAGGCGGACAAAGGAAAGGGGGATTCTTATGAACAGGATCAAATTTGTAGGGATTATCGCAACGGTTGCGATAATCGCGCTTTCGATGACGGGCTGCCCCACGGACAGCGGTGGAAACAGCAACAGGCCTGGTGGTGGAAACGGGAACCAGCCCGTCGCCAATATCCCCCAGGCACTTGTTGGAGTATGGGGAATTCCCAATGTTATGGAGGTCCTTTCGATTAACGCGAACGGAAGCGGCACATTTGGCGATGAGGCCGTTACATGGGCTGCGACCACAACCAGGCTTACGCTTAACATGATGGGACAGACGGGTTCTGCGGCTTGGGAAATCACAACAGGCGGACAGTTGAGGCTTTCCGATGGTCAGGGGACGCACGGCCTTGTGTTAGCTGCCATGCCCAACCTTGAAAGGCTTGGCGGTGAAGACGATACCAGTCCTCATGATTGCAATCTTCGTGGGTTTCATGTCTGGGGCAACTGGGTGGAAACAGTCGCTGCCACCTGCATAGAGGGCGGTGAGAGAATAAGACGCTGTCTGTACTGTGCCAATACCGACCGCGAGATGACGTTTACACTCGGGCATCTCTGGGATGATTGGGTGGAAACAATCGCTGCCACCTGCATGGTGCACGGCATGGCGATAAGACGCTGTCTCTACTGTGCTGATATCCAGCACACGGTGATGATTGCACTCGGGCATATCTGGGGTGACTGGAGGGTAGTACTGGAACCCACCAAAGACACACATGGCAAGAGCGAAAGGGAATGTCTGCGCGAGGGGTGTGGGTACATCGAGATTTACTATACCCCCGCCCTTGGGTGGTACTGTGGTTGTGGCTTGGATTGTTGCTACACATTCAACGATTGTAATCTTTGGAATTGCTTGAATCCAAATGCTTGCGCTTGTCCACCAATATCTCAAGCTAACACATATGGTATCAGGCATTATATGCGTTAACTTACTCCGCAGGGACACCGTGCGTAGGCACATGAGTGTCAGAAGATTGACATGAAAGACCTGCAAGCACAAGCAGGCCCGCTCACAGCTCCACGGTAAAGGCCGGTTTGCGGGCGTGTATTTCCTTGTACTGGGAAATACCCACGTTGAAAATGCGCTCGGCTTCCAGCGTTGAGGGCGGGCCGTGGCCGGGGAGTATCGTGTAGTCGCCGGGGAGGGAAAGCAGGCGGTTGCGCAGCCTGTTCATCTGCGTCGCGGCTCCGTAGGCGCTTGCGGTCGTGCCTACGAGTCCCGCGGTCAGCACGTCGCCGGTAAAAAGCAGGTTGTCAATCATGTAAACGACGGAATCGGACGAATGGCCGGGGATGGAAATCACCTCGGCGACTAGGGGGCCAATGGGGATTTTGTCGCCGTCCTTTACCTGCGTCGTTCTGCAATCCTGGATGACGCTGTTTATCGCAAAAACTTCAACCTGGTAGATGCGCTGCAGGGTTCGCAAACCGCGAACGTGCTTGGCGTGGTCGTGGGTAACAAGCACGGCTCGCAGCTTGTAGTTGTTCATTTCGATGCAGTCCAGGATTTTGTTTTCCATGTTGCCGGGATCGATAATGATCGCCTCCTGGGAATCCGCGTCGGCTTCCGTCCCCAGAACGTAACAATTGGTGAAGCCCGGGAAGCAATAGTAAAAAAACAGTTTCATGTTTCTTCCAGCTCAAAAATCGCGTCGGCGGTGTTGGTCGACTTAAAGACGACCTTCTCCCGCCTTGTATTGACGAAGCTGACGCGCATCACGTTGCAGTTGACGAACTTCGAATCTTCCATGTCGGCGCTTATAAAACGGCTGTTGTACAAATTCGAATCGCCAAAATGGGTTTTGGAAATGCCCGCCCCCAGAAAGTTGATGTGCACCAATTCCGTCCCCTCGAAACGGCTGTCGATAATCTGCGCCCCCGCAAACGACAAAAACTGCAAATCGGAATTTACGAAACGGCAGTTTTCGAACTGGGCAAAATCGAAAAAGCACATCCGCAAAAAGTTTTCCGAAAACACGCATTCGGAAAATCCCGCCCTTTGAAAATTGCAGCCGAAAAACCGGCGGCGGGAAAAATCCACGCCGGCAAAGTTTACCCCCGCCACGTTCATGTCTTTTATGGTATCGTTTTTGGCAATATAATCGAGAATCCTCCCGACTCCCTGATCTTGGTTTGCCTGGTGGACAAAGCAGATGTTGGACCCGCTTATCGCAGGCCGCCCGCAACCGGCCGCGCACGGGGTAATCGTAAACATAGGTAAGTTTAGCAGAGGAAACGGGCGATGGGAATAGGGGGAGGCGGTCAAACCGCAGGGCGACTAGCTGCCTTGCTGAAAGCTGGTTTTTTTCGCGTCTAATTAACAATGCCCTTGCGCTCGAACTGGATCGATCGCAAGGGCGATGCACACTTTTCCGTGTATTTCATGCAAGGCCATTCTACCGAAGACGGGGGGATTGGGGAAGATGGTGGGGATGGTTCTCTCGGCCCTCGGGCTCGTCGCGGGACGGTCGAGGTTCGTCGCTGTAGAAGCCGTCTTTCCAGTTGAAGCGGCTCATGTTCGGCAGCGGGGCGCCTTTGGCGATTGCGCCCATCAGGTCCTTGTAGTCGGTTTTCTTCAGCGGCAGGCCGCTTAGGTCCACTATGAAGCGGCGGAAGCCGGCGTCCTGTAGGAAAGAAATCTTGTCGGTTATGGAAAACGGTTTTGCCGGGAGAACCCTCGAGCCTTCGTCGCCGCCGGTCAGCAGGAAGCTTTCGTCCCTGCTGTCGGAGAAGGTTTTGAAGTCGTAGAGCTTGGCGAGGTCGGCGCGGACGTGGAAGAGGGGCGGCCAGGCGAAAACCGGAACGAAGAACCTGTCGCGCAAAGACTTTCGGGTGTCCGCGCCAAGTGTGCGCTCCAGGTTTTGCCGGTTGTTTTCCAGCGGCGAAACAAAGCCCTCCACCCCAAGCGAGGCCGCAAACGACAGCGCCCAAGTGTTGAACATGTACAGCCAAGGCCCGGCGACAAGCCGCACCTCCGGCCGGACTTCCTTGAAAAGCGGAAAATGCCCAAGGTTGTTCGCCACGAAGTGCCGGTAGCCCAGCTCCACAAGCTCCGGCACGTCGCCGGCAATCGCTTCGGCCGTAGCTTGGGGAAAATACGGATCCAGAACAAGGATAACGTCGTTTGGTTTGAAGGGGAGAGGGGGCTTGCCTTCGCCGTGCAGAAGGTGGCGCACGGTTTTGCGGTTGAGCGACAGCATAACCTTCGCCGGCCTGGACGACTGCACGACGTACAAGTCCTCCACGCGGGAAACCGCGACGTACAGGCCCTCGGGGAAAACCGTGCCTGCGCGCGGCTTTTTCGGCGCGGGCTTTTTAGAGGAGGAACCCCCGGTGTGCTTTGCCGCGATAACCACCATCGGCACCGGAGCTTTCTCGTGCCCGGGCATCCGTCCGCCCTTGGATTCGGCGGGGGTTACCGGTCTGTAGCGTTTGGAAATCCCCCTGGTTTGGATGAGGTAGACGCGGTCGCCAAGGTCGAAGCCGTCGGGGATGGAAAGCCAGTAGCCGCCGTCGCCGTCTTTCACCGCCTCGACAAGCTGCAGCTTGTGCGATACCCTCGCCGAGTCGTCGCTCCGGTGCAGGCGTATCGAGTCGCCGACGGCGGGCGGCAGGCCGGGGCCGCCCTTTGCCACAAGGCCCCTGCGTTCCCCGTCCCTGCCTTTGACCTTTTGAAGTTCCCCAAGGCTTATCCCTGTGCCGCCGTCCTGGGCCGGGTTCAGCCAGTCTATGCCGCTTTCGGTCGTCGCAGCGTCGTCAAAATAAAACGTGGTTTTGCCGCGGGCAAAATCGCCCCGCAGAATCCGCAGGCCCTTTTCCATGCTTTGGCGGATCTTTTCCTCGCTGCCTTCGGCGATTGCGTCCAGCACGAGCCGGTAGGCGGAAACCACCGTGCCAACGTAGTCGGCGCTTTTCATGCGCCCTTCGATTTTAAGGGAGTTTATCCCCGCGCCGGCAAGCTCCGGCAGGTATTCCAAAAGCTGGAAGTCGGAGGGGCTGAAGTAGTAGCCGCTTTCCGTGTCGCCCTTGCGGTACAGGCGGCGGCATGCCTGGGTACACATCCCCCTGTTTGCCGACTTCCCTCCCAGGAAGCTGGAAAACAGGCAGAGGCCCGAGGCCCCAACGCAAAGCGCGCCGTGAACGAAGACTTCAAGCTCGACGTTGGTTTCGGCCCGCACGGAGCGCAGCTCCTCAAGGCCGAGCTCCCGCGCAAGCACCACCCTGGAAACCCCGTGCCTCGAAAGCGCGTTGCAGCCCCTGCCGGAAGCCACGTTCATCTGGGTGGAGGCGTGCAGCTTGAGCTCCGGAAACTGCGAGCGGACCATGGCAAGCACGCCGAAGTCCTGCACAATCAAAGCGTCCGGGCCAAGAAACGAAAGGTAGCGCAGGAACTGGTACATCCTGTCAGCCTCGCGCTGTTCGAAAACGGTGTTGACCGTTACGTAGACCTTTTTTCCCATGCGCCTAAGCGAGCGCAGGGCCGCCTCGAAGCGCGCGTATGTGAAGTTGGAGCTTCGCAGGCGGGCGTTGAAGTTTTTCAGGCCAAGGTAGACCGCGTCGGCCCCTTCCCCGACGGCGGCATCAAGCGCCTCGGGCGATCCTGCGGGGGCCAGTAGTTCGATGGACATGGGCTTCATTGTATTGAAACAGGCGGGCTTCGCCTACTCGGAAAGAACTCTGATTATAGTCTGCGCGGAATCGGCGTTTATGATTTCCTCCCGCTTTTCGGCGCTCTTGAAGAGCTGGCTGACTTCTGCAAGGAACTGTAGGTGTGGCCCGGTTTTTTCCACGGGAGAAAGCGTCATGATGAAAATCCTGCACGGCTCGCCGTCAAGGGAATCGAACTCCACCGGGTTGTCGGAAACCCCGATGCAGGCCACAAGGTCGTCCACGCAGCTGCTTTTCCCGTGCGGGATGGCAATGCCGTGCTTCATGCCTGTTGACATTTTTTGCTCGCGATCCAGAACCGCGGCCAGCGCCGCATCCTTGTCGGAGATTTTCCCCGCCCCCACGAGCAAATCGAGCAGCTCGTTGATTACGTCGTTCTTGGTGAGGCTTTTCAAATGAAGGCAAACAGTGTCTTCCGTGAGTACCGACTTCAAATTCATGGTATTAAGCATACCAGCAAGCAGCCGGAAAGTCAAGACGGAAATTCGCGTGGGATGTCCGCTTCTGCGGCGGCAGACATTGCGGGGCGGCCATTTCGTTTGAAAACAGTTGGTTGCCTTAGTTCTGCGGCTTGAAGCTTCCCGAATGTCAGAAAAACGAACTCGCATCTTGGTAAGACGAAAAGCGATACTCGCCAAAGCGCTGTGCGCTTAACGTTAACACGCTTCAGATTTGTTAGGGGATGGTTTTGATATTTTTGTAATAACCTTCCAAAATTGCGTGATGTAAAATGCGGCGAGAGATAAACCGTATGCATAAACTGCAATTTCAAATATTGCGTTAAATGTCATCGTTTTTAGAAAGCCAGAATAAAAACCAAACATTAAACTGTTTAATGCATGGAAAATCAAGCCTCCCGCATTTAATAATCCCGCTAACACTGCTACTGTGTCATATTTTTTCAACAATGAATACACCAGAAGCCATGATAACAAAGTAAAAACAATGTTGGGTAATGTGAACGACATAAACCACGGCACATATCCATAAACGACATTTTCAGGCGGAAGCACCCCAAAAAACCTGGCTAAGTACAATGTGTTCACGGTTGCGTTGAATATGCTTAACGCATTAAGTAATTTACGGCGTGGCATATAAACCTCCTTGGACAATTATTTTCATAGAATGATGTATTTACCATAGCTGTAGTAACACCACAATGCTTTACATCGTCAATCTGATGTATTTATATTTTTTTCCAACCGTAACATTGCATAAGTATTTTCAGAATATTCAAAATCGCCTATCCATTCTATAACTTTGTTATATCCGTTATTAATCCAAAACCTTATTCCAACCCAATTTTTTATGTCAACATTTAAAATTATCCTATTATATTTTTCCATTTTCCATTTGTTTTCATACGTGCTTAATATCGTTTTTCCTAACCCGCTCTTTTGCTTATTCTGTTTTATGTAAAATCCACCAAGAAATATTGTTTTATCATCTATATAATATTCACAAAAATTAACCATCTTATTATTTTCATCATACACACATTCCAGTTTAACATTTTCTTTTATCCCATTTGGCGGCATATCTGGGTTTGTTATAGTTTTTTCGGCAGACCAATCTTCAGAATACCCACTAAATTTTGTAATATACATAACCGAATTTATCAGTTCCTGTAAATCATCCTTCATTAAAATATTAACTGTTTGGATTTCCATAATAAATGTATCTCCCTTTGAGCGATGAGAAGTTATCGTTTGTTATGTGTAGTTTGGGGCTGCCCCATATACTTATTTATTATATTTTTCCTTTATCGCAAAACAAGGAATAAAATGATAAGTTGTATGATGGCTTGTTATTGGAACTTTAAGCAATCCTAGAATGTTTTTATTTCCCCAATAATCCAATAACCAAATTGAGTTTGGGTCGTTTATTACACCACCATTTTGGGTTATTTTTTCAATTTGTTCAGGTTTTACTTTTGTTTTTAAACCATTAAAATCAAGAGATTCTAATATTCTTTTTGTGGATTTACCAACTTTTATCCTATATTCTTTTAATGTCTTCACGTTTATATTATTATTTAATAATTCGATTTCAGAATTCGTCATAGAATTTCCCACATCCGATATTTTAATATTCAATTGTGCTTGTATTTCTTTATTGAATATTGTCTCTTTATTCTGGATCAATAAATTTGATATAAGATCCTCTATTCGTGTTGTATGCCAAATGCACCATAATATTGATGCTCCTTTTGGGGGCATAATTTTACAAGTTTCTAGTTTTAAATTTCCCCACAGAAGATCATAAATCGTATCATAATCCGCCTTGTATACCTTTTTATCATGCACTAAACTATGATTCTCCAATAATATATTTTTCCCTTCAACAAATGTTTCTTCTTTGCATATTAATGACGTCCATTTCTTTTGATTATCTGAGAATAGTTTTAACTTATCCTGCCTTTCATTCCAGCCTATTGGTCTTTGTGTGTTTTTCATTGCTTCCAACCCTCTTTATGGAATATTTCATCCGTAATTATTTAGATGTGTATTATAGCTATATTTCAGACTAATTCAGTCCAAATTACACATAACGTTCTGGGTATGCGAAGTACCTTTTCGATAATGTTTTATTTGCAGTAATTTATTCTATACCATAATTTAGTATATCTTTGATTATATATTGCGTGTTGCCTATATATAATATTCCATCATCCTCCCATCTTAAAACAGCTCCAGACATCTGCCTAAATCTTCCACGAAAAATAACTACTGGGGCTGTTCTTAATGTTCCAATGAATATATTTCTTTGCATAAAGACTCTTACATGTGTACTTCCGCCTAATGCACCTTGATCAACCTCTATTATTTCGACTAAATATTTCGAATTAGGCGATATTTTATAATCCACAACTTCTGTATTTGTCATAATTAATAATATAATTAATAAATACAGGGTAAGCAATATCAATATAGATACAATTGTATATACAGCTCCAACTATTGTCTTTGCCCTCCTAATATTTATGCAACATACAAAAATTAAAATACTACAGATAAACATTAAAATGGAAAGCACAATATTTAAGTAATACTTTACCCCAAAAATATTACTTGGTATATAGTTTATCACAATATAATATACAGTGAGCGCGGGTAAAAAGAAAAAAATGTTTTCTGAAAATTTTGTCTTTGTATTTCTATTTCTTATTGCTTTGTATGTAAGGAAAATAAAGATTGCAAGAATGATACTATTATGCACAAACCAATTATTTGGAACAAATGAGTAACCTAAACCCATAATTGTAGACTTCGCGAGACAAAGAGACAATAAAAATATGCCCAATATAGAATTTGACGTTATAAACATTCTATTAATATTGCTCCCCGCATTTTCAATATATCCTCTTCATTTTCTTGAATATATCCAATACACATATTCATCCAACTCATTGCCTGCCATATTCTTTGTCTTTTTTTCTTCCATAATTTTTCCCCCATTTTTTTCTGGTATCCTTCGACTAGCAATATTTTTTTTTGTCAACAGGATATATTAAATGACTGAATTTTATATTTTCATGTGACCATTCTATTAATCCTGTCATTGCTTCTAAACCATAACCATTTTTGTGGGATAATTTTTTAGTCCATATTCCCAATTCTGGAGTTAGAGTATTAATATTATGCAAACCTATACATCCAATAAATTCATCTTCATTTGTAATAACCATTTGTAAATCTATTCCACTTTTTAATTTCATTAATGAATTATTTATAAAATCATATGTTTCTTCAATTTTTTCAGCATGTTTTGGATACATATATTTTGTGATTTCCCATGAGAATTCATTAAAAATATCCCCTGCAAAATCCAATGTAATAGGTTTCAATAACAACCTGTCTGTTTTTATTCTTATGTTCGTTAAGACCATCAAATCCTCCAAATTTATAATGAATATAGCAGTTTAATTTTACAATCTCCAGAAAACTGCCGACAATAAAAGCATGGCGTACAGTAAGGATTACAGGAAGCGAGCAGTGGAGTACAAGGATGCAGGGCACACATTCGTGGAACTGCGGGAA
>Ga0209755_10004865_pt1 | contig 15584 bp, 13 predicted proteins | sample TergutCo191P1_FD_187301 | JGI IMG/M metagenome (GOLD analysis project Ga0209755, IMG submission 187301) | Cornitermes sp. P1 segment gut microbial communities from Petit-Saut dam, French Guiana - Co191P1 (SPAdes) (version 2) | ecosystem: Host-associated > Arthropoda: Insects > Digestive system... | reverse complement strand
GCGTAAATTTATTTACAAACAAAGGGATGCCATTCTTGAAGACAGGAATTTAAAAGAAAGGGTGAACATAGCAACTAACGACATGGTGTTTTCGTATTTGGATAAATACAAGGATAGTTTGCGCAGAGAACCGCAGGCTGCGCTGAAGGAACTGATTGAAACTCTGAAAGGTAAATTTAATTATATCCTGAAACCGGAAGACGCGAAGTATGTGGATTCCCGGCAGCAAGAAAATAATCTTGAAAACAGAATCTGCGAAGAACTCAAAGAGGATATCGAGAGAAAAGAAAGTATAATCGGAGCCGATTACCTTAATTACTTAATACGCGATCAGTACCTTATGATGGTTGACCGTAAATGGCTGGATCATCTGGAAAATATGGAGGCCCTAAGGGAGGCGGTATACCTGCGCAGTTACGCGCAAAAAAATCCTCTAACTGAGTATAAGGTTGAAGGTTTCCAGATCTTCGAGTCCATGATCGACGACATACGCCAGGAGATCGCGTCACGCCTCCACCTGATCCGTATTCAGCTTTCGGAGAACCGTGAACAGCAGCCGCGGCCTGTGCGTTCAAGCGCTACTGTCCAAAGCGCCACCCACAGCAGCATGGGCTCTTTCGGAGCTTCCGCCTACGGGGCCGGCACACCGCCAGCAGACACCGCACGCCAGGCTGCGCGTCCGCAGGGGGACTCCGTGACGGTGATGCGCGCCCAGCCCAAGGTTGGCCGTAACGACCCCTGCCCCTGCGGTTCCGGCAAGAAATATAAACACTGTCATGGCAGGTAAATACCGCGCTGCATTTTTTTGGATTGTGTTTACTGCGGCTGTTTTTACAGGTTGCGCGACAACAGTATCTTTTAAGACGCAGCAGCCTCCTGTATGGAATACTCTGGGAATTCAGCGTCTCGCGGTCATGCCTTTTACGGCAACGTATTATTCTGTATTGCAAAGGCGCACAGCCAATTGGCTAACGAATGAAGCGCTCAAGCGCATCAAGTCAACCGATCATTTTACACTTGTAAATTCTTCTGAAGTAACGCGGGAACTGACAGGCAAAGGGAATATCGAAAATATTGCCGACGCACTTTTCAACGGACAACTTTTATACGTCTCTGTACGGGACAGAACAAGCCGGGAGCAGAAACATAATAAAGACGGAGCTTTAAGTTACTATCCGCTTTATCATCGTGAAGTCAGAATGTCTTTTGATTACAGCCTTATCAGAACCGGCGGCGGCATTGCGGGTTCCAATACAGTAAGAGACGTTACAATTAGTGATAGCAATGAGATCCGCTGGAATCTGAAATCTGAGGAAGTCATGATACAGGAATTAATTAAAAGCAACATGGCAGAGATTTACCGTTATATTGCTCCTTATACGCAAACAGAGTACCGAAGACTTGAGAAAGAGAAATCAAAGGATAAATTTATAAAGCAACGCGCGAAAGAAGCCGGAGAGTTGGTAAAAATCGGGAACTACAAAAACGCCCAGGAAGCTTTTCTGGGCGTCTATCGCGACAGCGGAAGTTTCGCGTCCGCTTTTAACGCCGGCCTCCTAATCGAAGCGCAGGGGGATCTGGATGGAGCCGCAGCGTTTATGCAAAAAATGTATCATGAAACAGGCAATCCGAAATTTGTCAGTGAAATAACAAGACTGCGCAAAGCTTTGGATGACGCCGAATTACTAAAGGCCTATGCCGAAAATAAGGAAAAATTGTCAAATACTGTGCTCTGTAAAGACATATGGTAAAAAACATCTTCCACCCTTTCTCTCTTTTGAGATGCCAATTTGGGTCTTTTAGCCAGATTAAGCTATGACGAATTTGACGGAATAAAATGCAGTACAAATCTTCCGGAAACACTGTCAACAGTTTTAATTATTTATGATATTATTATTATATATCAGTATAAAGCTAGAGGAGATTTTTAATGAAAAAGATTTTTTTGTGTATCATTTTAACCGTTTTTATATTTGCAAGCTGTGCGACTATGCCTATCCCTGAAGGAATTACTGTAGACAGTTTTACAGGAGTTTGGCAACAAGTTGATGGATCATCTATACTTACTATCAATGGTAAGGATTGGGAAATACTTGATATAGAAAGAGGCATTGCCGGATTTGGAAATAATATCAAAATTGTACAAAGAAAAACTGAAGTTTATGTGGACTTTATATATAAAAATGGATACATATTGGATATGGGTAAATATTCTAATCTTAATGATAGATATAAAGAACCTCTAAGTTCTATAAATGGTGTTAAAATTAGAGACTTTATGTTAACAGCATGGAAAGATTATAAAACACCTATAGGTGAAAGAGAATGGGGATCAACTGTTAGCACTGGTAATATATTTTTATATTTTAATTTCGATGGAAATTATATGGAGTTAACACCAATGTTTAATCATAACAATGATGATAACTACATTTTTGTTAATTTTGATCGTGGTCTTACAGGTAAATTTGTGAGAATTAGATAAGTTTAATACTTACCAATTTTGGTTTGATGAATTAAAGGAGAATAAATTATTTTCAATTTATATAGATTATGAGAGTTTTTCTGTTACCTGTTTTCATTTTTTGTTGTTTAATATGATCATGAATACTCGAAAATTATTTCCCGCATGTGGAATATTTCTTGCCGCTTTTCTCATGATATCTTGTCAATGGGACTATGAACCGGTGTATTACGATTCTTTTGCTTATGACTTACGGGGTACATGGGTTTCCAACGATCCAAGTGTTTATTATGGTGAATTGGAAATTGATTTTAACCGGATAACTATTGTGGGGTACAGCGAATCACAGACAACATTTGGGGAAGATGACATAATACGTCCTTTTAAAGGTTTTACCAAAGGCGCAGCCCTTAAAGGCTATTCAGAAAATGAGATTATCTACATTGAAGACGCGGGACTGTTGCAGGAAGGAATTCCCTATACCTACTATACTGCCGGGAATTATCCATACGATGAGTTTATCCGCTTCAATTTTGGAGGCAGAATAGAAACACTGCAAAAGTTGCGGTGACTGAGCCAGGCCATTTTCAAGAGTGAAGTTTTGAAAAACCGGGGAGTTTTAAGTGCCCACTCTGACAAACGCGTCTTTATAGTTGACTTTGAATCGCTGCAGCAATGCGCCGCTTTCTCCGAGATTTACCGGCCCGATAATTATTCGGTATATGGGTTTCTCAGCGGTTCCAATTTGCATCAACGACACCGGCAGTTTATTATCTATTTTTGATATTTCAGCTCTGACAGTCTCCGGCTTGCTGTAAGCGCCGATTTGTATATAGTATTTTCCCTTTTCAAAACCTGTTATTAACGGAGCGGAAAAAGGTGAAGAGATTACGGGTGTTACCGGCGCAGGTTCAATTCTTCTTTCAGCAGCTGGAACCGGTTCTATGACCGCCGGAAGAGGAGCAGTCTGAGTGATTTGCGGAATGGTGATCGAAGGAATTATCGGCGCGAAAGCTTTCGGATCAACCGGTGTCTGAACGGGATTCACACCGGAAATAAATGAAGCAGGATCCGGCACAGGATTTGTTTCCGGTTGAACAGGTTTTAAGCCTGATATAAACGCGTCAGGATTAGGCTCAGATCCGTTTCTCGCCTCAGGAGACCGCAGCTCCGATGGAACAAGCTCAAAATCGGAAAAACGTTCGCTGCCCGGAAGCCGGAATGTGCCTTCTGTACCGTCACTTGAGGGAACATAAAACATTCCTTCGTTTTCCTCGAAAAAACGTGAAATGGCGAAGGGATCCTCATTCTGGACCATTTTTATCCTGCTCACGCTCCCTTTTCCGATGCCGAGGACATCGGCAGCATCTTTGGAAAGCAGTGCAAGAAACCCGGAGCTATCCATTCCCGAAGAAACGATGAACCTGGCAATTCTTCCGTTTTCCAGATTGGTAACGTCAACAACTGTATTTACAGGAAACGAATTGGTTTTCACATAACGCCCGATTTCCGGAAGATCTTCACTCATTTGCGCAACTCCTTCCCAAACGGAGGCGTTTACAAAAAACAAAAGCGAAGCTCCGACACACGCGAAGAAAAAAATCTTTTTCATGTTCTACAAGTCCTTTAACTGGGAAATAATTACCTTGCCCGCATTCACAGCTATTTGATATTCTTCACTGGAATTCTTTCCGCCGCCGGCTTTAAAAGTTTGTTCATAGATCAATTGCCGTGAATTTGTTTTGTAAACTCTTACGTCTATAGTCTCCGGAACTCCCCTTTGGGAATTATAATCAATAACACCTAAAACAAAATATTCCGCTCCGCCTAAAACGGCTTCGCGAAAATCGTATTCCAGTGTTCCGCTTATGTCAGCGGGAGGCTTCGATTCCATCCTTCCTATCGGAGAATTTGTAATAATGTGGCCGGCATCAAAAAATACCGCCATCAACCCGCCTTCCCACATATTGCTGTAAGGAGGACTTTGTTTGTCGCTGTTGAGTCCGGTTTCTATTATCGTTAAGCTCACCATGGAAGCTGAAACGGGAAATACAAAAAACATCAGCAAAACCGCAAAAAACGCCAAACGCATTTTACAACGAAGTTTCCCGCACAATATGTTATTCATATATTCCTCCTTTTAAACTATCGGCAAAGGAGTCTGTCCTTTGAACTATTATTTCATGAAAAAAAACGGCCGATAAAAAACTGGGAGGGGAAAATGACCTCGTTTAAATCTGCGCGTTTATATATTATCGGAGCCGGGTTTGCCGGTCAAACCCTGGCAAAAGAAATCAAAACCAAGGGAATTTTCGGAGAAGTAGTAGCTTTTCTGGATGATGACCCGGAAAAAATCGGCCGCCGTATTGAAAGCATACCTGTTCTGGGGCCCATCCGTGACGTAGCGAAACTTCTCCGCCTCCACCCGGCAGATGAAGCCATTATCGCGATTCCAAACGCAAATAGGGAATACCTCGAAGAACTTTACCGGATTCTTAAAGCGGCGGGCTTTGAGAGAATCCGCATCCTGCCGGATATTTCCCAAATTGTTGACGGGGACGCTCACCTGATTCAAACGAGATCAATTGATCCGCAGGATCTTCTCGGCCGGACACCTGTAAGGGTAAATCTTCGCCAAAGCCTGAATTATTTGAGAGGCAAGCGGGTTCTTGTTACGGGAGCCGGCGGTTCCATAGGCAGTGAGATTTCCAGGCAGCTCCTTTCAGCGGGCGCTTCAAGGCTTTACCTTTTCGGACACGGCGAAAACTCGATTTACCAGATTGACAAGGAGCTGAGGCTCTTGCAGGAAGAGGGAGTCGGCGAGAAAGCCATTTTGGTTCCAATCATCGGAGATCTCAAAGACAGGGATTACATGGACTGGATTGTCGCCAATACAAAAACCGACGTTATTTTCCATACCGCGGCTTACAAGCACGTGCCAATGATGGAAGAAAACCCCGTGGCGTCTATTGAAAATAACCTTTTTGGCACTGACAATTTGATTTATGCGGCAAAGAAAAACGCCGTCAGGCGTTTTGTTCATATCACAACCGATAAGGCGGTCGAACCGGTTTCTGTTTACGGAGTCTCAAAATACCTTTGCGAGTTATTGGCTCTGGAAGCGGCAAGGGAAACTGCCGGAAGTAACTCATCCTTTATGGTGGTGCGCTTCGGGAACGTTCTTGGTTCAAGAGGTTCAATAATGCCCCTGTTCCAGAAACAGATCGAAAAAGGCGGGCCGGTGACTGTCACCCATCCGGAAATGCGGCGCTGGTTTATGACAATACCGGAAGCCTGCTCTCTTGTATTAAAGGCCGGAGGAGTCGGGGAAAACGGCAGACTCTACCTTTTGGATATGGGTGAGCCTGTTAAGATTCGCGATCTGGCGGAACAGATGATCCGTTTCTACGGGCTTGAACCCGAAAAAGACATTGGTATTCAATACGTTGGATTGCGCTCCGGGGAAAGGCTGGACGAGAAGCTTCTTTGGAATTTTGAAAAAGCCTCTCCGACTGATTTTGACAGAATCCTGAATGTGGAGTGCGGCGAAAGCTGCGAAGTGGACATCAACACCATAAAAGAAAAGCTACGGCCTGTGTGCCGCCTCAATCCCGCACAGGCTGAGAAATACCGGAATAACGAGCTTTTAAAATCAATACTCCGTGAACATATTCCAAGTTACGCTAACGCTGTTTCAAAGACTGTAGGAGTTTGAGTATGGACCCAATACCTTTCGCAAGACCTTACATTGGGAAGGAAGAGGAAGATGCTGTTCTTGCCGTTCTCCGTTCCGGATGGCTGACCACCGGCAAAGAAACCCTGGAGTTTGAAAAAGATTTTGCTAGTTTTCTTAAGCAAAACGGAGACGCGCCTTACTGTATGGCGGTTAATTCAGCCACCAGCGGCCTGCACCTTGCCCTTGAAGCAATTGGTATTGAAAAGGGCGATCTCGTACTTCTTCCATCATTGACTTTTACCGCTACAGCCGAGGTTGTCAGGTATTTAGGCGCGGAAGCTGTCTTTGTGGATGTTTCAAAAAACAGTTTTCATATGGATCCGAAAGCTTTGGAATTGACACTTGAGAGGCTTGAAAAGGGACTGCCGCCCTACCCTCCTCGGCACGGTAACGGTGAAGGCTTCGGGCCGAGAGGCAAGGCAAAAGCGCTCATACCCGTTCACTACGGCGGTCTCCCCTGCGGCATGGAAGCGATACTCCCTGTCGCCGAAAAATACGGTCTTAAGATAATTGAAGACGCGGCACATTCCTTTCCGTCCTTTGTGCCATACGCCGGACAATGGGCCGGCCTGTTCGGCAGCGTGGGAGTATTTTCTTTTTACGCAACCAAGACCATCACAACCGGAGAGGGAGGCATGGTTGTTACGCGGGACGCAAAGATCGCGGACAGAGTCAAGGTTATGCGTTCCCACGGCATTGACCGGGGCGTTTGGAACCGATACACGGATACCAAAGCTTCATGGTACTACGAAGTCATTGCCCCGGGGTTCAAATACAATATTCCCGATATTCTCTCCGCGCTCGGCAGAGCTCAGCTTCGCCGTGCGATGGATCTGCTTGCCATGCGAAAGAAACTCGCCGGTCTATATGACGAAGCTTTCAGAGATGACTGCCATTTCACCGTGCCTCCGACCGGAGACGGCGATGCCCGCCACCTTTATCCGCTGCGAATAAACCCGGAAAAACTTTCAATATGCCGGAATGAATTCGCTTTAAAAATGCAGGAACAGGGCATAGGAATTTCCGTGCATTTTATCCCTCTGCACACGATGCCCTATTACAGGCAGCGCTACTCAATGGAAAATCAAGATCTTCCGGAGACTTTCAACACTTACAGCCGCTGTATTTCTCTGCCAATATGGCCCGGCATGACCGGAGCCCAGACAGACAGAGTTATTTCAGTAGTAAAAAACCTGGGTTCAGAATATAATAAGTAAAAATCGCCTTAAAAGGTTGGAATTGATTTGGAAGAAAACCCAGGGTTCGCGGAGTTTATCGAAGATTTTTCTGTTGAAGGCATGCTTCATTCCTTAACCGTACGCTCGCATATCGCCAGGGGTATTCTTAAAGAAATAAAATCCCCAAAACTGCCGGATGATTATTACTTTATCAGCGCCGCTCACATACCCGGCAAAAATCAACTTACGGGTCTTCCTGTGGAGATCCTGGCGAGCGAAAAACTTTCCTACATAGGCCAACCGGTTGCAATACTTGCCGGTCCGGATGAGTCCGCCCTTGAGGAATTGCTATCCCAGGTTGAGCTGGTTACGGAAGAAACAGAAGCGAACTTTTTCGGCGGCGATTGCGGGGAAGAAAATGTAATTGTCAGGCGAAACATTGCTGAAGGGGAAAATCAAAGCCGGGAAGACGCGGTGATTATTTCCGGAACCTATACAACAGGAATACAGGATCATTGGCATTCCGAACCGCACGGCGTTGTCGCAGTCCCTTCCTATCCGTCGAATGGCGGCAGCGGAAAACCGGCGGATGCCATTGTAACGGTTTATTCCTCAACCCAGTGGCCATTTCATGTGAAGCGTTCGATTCTTGACGCTTTGGGCTGGGACGGCGACAGGGTGAATGTGAAAACTGCCCTGATGTCCATGCATCTGGACGGAAGAATATGGTATCCCTCACTCGTGGCATGCCACGCGGCTTTGGCGGCAGTGATGGCGAAGAAGCCCGTAAAACTGATGCTTGCCAGCGAAGAAGACTTTATGTTTACTCCCAAAAGAAGCCAATCAAAAATAAAAATTAAAAGTGAATTGGGAGAAAAGGCCGAGATTCAAAATACTGCCGTAGAGATTTCGGTTGATTTGGGCGCCGGAAGTATTTTCGAAGATGAAATCATGGATCATACCTGTCTTGGGACTCTGGGTTTGTACAACCGCAAATCGTTCAGCATAAACGGAATCGGGCTATACACAAACATTCCTCCCCAGGGGACCATGGCGGGCTTCGGTCTCGCGCAAGGCTTTTTCGCGGCGGAACGGCATGTTTCCCGTATTGCCGAGTCTGCCGGCCAGGATCCGGCGGAATGGCGAAAAAACAATTTCCTGCCTGAGAACCAAAAACTTGCGGCGGGAAAACCGCTGAAGGATCCCGCGCCGCTTACGGAGCTAATCGACATGGTTGCCGTTGTGAGCGATTATTACAGAAAGTGGGCTTCCTATGAACTCCTGAGAAAAAAACGCAGAACCGTAAAATGGGCGTCCGAGATGGAAGCTCTGCGCGGGATCGGGATTTCTGTAGCCTGTCAGGGAAACGGTTTTCTGTACGAAAATTCAGAACTGGGTAACGGCAACTGTTCCGTAGAGCTGACTCTGGACAAAGAAGGTTTCCTGGAAATTAAATCCAGCATTGTTTCGTCTGTTGCCAAGCATCAGGAGATTTGGCGGAATTTGGCGTATGAGATCCTTGGCGTAGTTCCCTCCATGAGCAGATTTACCGGCGATACCGACAGTGTCCCTGATTCCGGGCCGGCAACCCTTTCACGAAAGATCACTAACGTGACCAAGCTTGTGGAGCTCTGCTGTATGGACATACGCAATCAGCGTTTCAGGGAAACTTTGCCCATTACGGTAAAACGTTCTTATGTGCCGGACAAAATTCCCGGCTGGGTTCCGGGAAAAGACATTGACGCAGAAGCTTTTGCCTGTCCCGGCTCCGGAGCAGCAGTCGCGGAGATTGAGATAGATCCCGTATCGCTGGAGCCTTTGATTCGCGGTATCTGGCTAATCGTTGACGGCGGAAATATCCTGTATCCGCGCGAGGCTGCATATATTCTGCGAACAGGAGTCATTCAGGCTCTGGGTTGGACCTGCCGCGAGCAGATCCATTATGACAAGGGGAAAATCCCGCCCGAATATTACAGGAATTACAATATCGCTCCTCCGGAAGGTATGCCCTCGATATATGTTGATTTTTATTATAATGAAACTGTCAGTCCAAAAGGTGTTGGCGACCTGCCCTTCTCCTGTGTCCCGGCGGCTTATGTACAGGCTGTTTCACAGGCAATGGATCACCATTTTGAGAAAATTCCCCTGGATCAGCGTGAAATCTGGGAAGCGTGGAAATTGAAACAGACGGAGGTCCCACAATGACAATCGGATTTATATTAAACGGCGAGGATGTAATAGTTGAATGCGGACCGGATTTAAGGCTTATTGATATATTAAAGGACAAATTCTCTCTCCATGGAGCCAAAGCCGGTTGTTATATGGGGCATTGCGGCGCCTGTACGGTAATTTTCAACGGTGAGATTGTTAATTCATGCCTTATCCCGGCTTTCAGGATCAGAAACAGCGAAATTATAACTATTGAAGGAATATCACAGACCGATGAGTACCAGGATATTATCCTTGGATTCACCGAGGCGGGGCTGGAAAACTGCGGTTTCTGCAATACAGGTAAAATTTTGGCCGCCGAAGCTCTGCTTGGCAGGAACAGTCAGCCTACAACAGATGAGATTCACACCGCTTTTCAGGGAATAAAATGCCGATGCACAGATTCGGATGAACTTATTCAGGCCGTAATGGCGGTAGCCGAAAACCGTATGCGGAGGCTTAATGGCTGACTATCCGGTTCAGGTTTTTAACCCCAATACCCTTCAGGATCTTTTTGCAACATGGAGCCGTTTTAGTAACGCGATTCTCTATGCGGGCGGTCTTGAAATCATCCGTAAACAGGACAAGAGAATTCTTGCGCTGCCGGGGGGCATTATTACTCTGGACAAAATCGATGAACTTTACAAAATAAGACGAACCGAACGCTACCTTGAAATTGGGGCCATGGTGAAACTAAACCAGATTATTCACCTTGGAAGAATAGTTCCTGAAGCTCTGCGGAGCTGCCTGAAGCAAATCGCGGGACCCCAGTTACGAAACATGGCAACCATAGGAGGGAACCTCTGTAACCCGCTGCAAAGGCTGGACGCCACAGTGCCAATGATAGCTTTGGATGCCGAGTACGAACTGCGCACAGCGGAATCCTCACGCTGGATTTCAGCGTTCAGGTTTTCTTCCCTTCCGGGACGCCCGGATCTGGCGCCGCAGGAGCTTCTTGCAAGGATCAGGGTACCTCTTGAACCCTGGACTTTCACCCGGTACAGAAAATTTAACAGATCCGGAACCAGCGAACCCGGAGGCGGGATCCTTTTGATTGCGAGGATGCAGAAAAACATACTTACAGACATAAGGGTAATCTATTGCGGCAGATTCATCGCGAGAGAGAAAGACAGCGAAACAATGCTTGCGGGAAAACGTCTGCCGCTGGACAAAAAGGAAACAAAGGCTTTTGTTGAAAGGTGGAGATATTACCTGTCAATATTTGAAGCCAATGAAAATTCGATATTCCCGGGAGAAGGCGTTCATTTTAATCCGGGACTCTCAAACGTCCAAATTCTCAATTTTATCGAATCAACTTTAATACATATTTCTGATTTATTTTAGCCATTTTTGTTGAATTTTTCTTCATTTTCGTGTATGCTGTTTCTTGAAAAATTTAAATCAACGAGGGTTTTTATAGATGATGGATATCGGTCAAATCCACCGGGCTGAGTACGAGTTAAATGACGACCGATCCGATCCTGTCATTATAGCCGAAGCTCCGGGCCGTATTCATTACCTTGGAGAACATGGCGAGCCAATGGCAGGCTTTTTCCTTTCTTCAGCGATTGACAGGTACATAAGGGTCGCGGTTAGCGCCAGAAGGGACAACTCGCTCCGGTTTTTTGCCGCAGATCTTGGGGAACGGAAACGGACTACCCTGGTAAACCTGAAATACAAGCGGGAAGATCGCTGGGCGAATTACATAAAAGTAGCTATTCAAATATTCGCGGAATTGGGTTACCCGGTAAAAGGGCTTAATTTTACAATATCGGGCGATATACCCCAACAGGTTGGCCTTGCCTCATCTTCGGCCATAGAAGCCGCTTCATGTTTTGCCCTCAAGGGTTTTTTCAGGGCCAATATCAACGAAAGAGACCTTTTATTCCGCTTGACTGCCTCAAAAAACAAGTTCTTTGCTATGGATTTCAGCCCTGTTGATTACCTTATCGCTTTTTCCGCCAAGAAAGATCAGTTTCTTGTTGTTGACGAAAGCGGCTTGAAGGCGAAACGGATCAAGTCTCCTTTCGGAAAATATAAACTCCTCATTATGGATTCCCGTGTACCAAGGATGGGAATTGACGAGGAATTGAAACAGCGGAAGGAAGATATTAAAAAAGGGCTGGGCATACTTTCCAACAAGAAACAGGGAACAAGTCTGAGAGATTTCGCGGCAACAGACTTGGTTGAATCCATGGGCAATCTTCCGGAAGAAATACGCAGGAGAAGCCTGCATATTGTGCAGGAAATACGCAGGGTAAACGCCGCTGACGATGCCTTAAGGCGTTCCGATTTGGCATCCTTCACAAAAATCATCAGTCACTCCCATGAGAGCTTAAGGGATCTCTACGAAGTCTCGTGTCCCGAAATTGATTGGCTGGTTAAAAGAGCCCAGGAATTGGACGGTGTTCTGGCTTCCAGGATGACCGGCCTTGGTTTCGGAGGCTGCACCTACACATTCATCCGCGAAGACGTTGTTGAGGAATACAAAAAACGCCTTGAAGACTACGAGCGCATATTCGGTTTTCGCCCCATCATATATGAGATGAATCTTGCATCAGGATGCAGACTGATTTCCGGACCAAACCGGGAAAAACCAGAAAAGAAGCTACCTGTACAAAGGCCTGCAGAACCTAAAGCATCCAAGCGAAGCGCCGTGAGATGAACTCATGAATATACTGCTTACCAATGACGACGGCTTTGGCTCCGAAGGGATTCAGAAACTCGCGGCGGATCTGCGTTCACGAGGAAAACATCGGGTTTTCATAATTGCGCCGGATACGAACCGTTCGGGAATTTCAAACGCTCTTTCCATTCTTAACGGCCCCATAAAAATTACCCCACGCGGAGAAGACAACTGGATCTGCTCAGGTTATCCCGGAGACTGCGTGATAATCGGGATGAAGGGAGCCCTTCCGGTAACTCCTGACCTGGTGCTTTCAGGGATTAACGTAGGCGAAAACCTGGGAAACGATATTATATATTCCGGGACCGCCGCAGCCGCGCGGCAGGCGAGTTTGTACGGCGTTCCCTCCATTGCCCTTTCGCTTGTGGGGAGGGGAAACTATTTCTGGGATATAGCCGCTTCCTGGGTGACGGATCATCTGGAAGAACTCATCTCGTATTGGAGCGGAGATTCCTTTGTGAATGTCAACATCCCGAATTGTTCCGGCGGTCCGCAGGGCATTGCCCTGACCTGGCCCGCTCTAAAGGATTACCGCGACACGATGTCGATAGAAAACGCTCCGGACGGCAGTCGTCTCTTTCTTTTGAAAGCAGGGGTGGAAAAGGTTGTAGAGGAAACAGGTTCGGATTGTGACGTAGTTTCCCGTAACTATGTTTCCGTGAGTCCTGTTTATAATTATCCGGCCGTACTCCGGGATATTTGCCCCGGTTCTCCGGATCATGCTTCTGTTGCAAGGCGCGCTAAAAAGGGATAGGGGAAATGTCGGAAGCTTCGAAAACCAAAAGTTCTTCTGATTCTAAAGGCTCTCTTGTTGAAGGTATAAGGTTATTCAAACTCAAGCGCTGGGAGTTGGCGCTTGTGGAATTGTTGGCTATAGATACCGAGCATTTTACCGAAGAGGAAAAACTGGAACTCACCTATTATCTTGGGCTCTGTTATACCAAACTTGAGCGCTATGATGACGCTCTGGACTATCTGGAACAGATAGTCACTTCCGGTCAAGACGTACTTAGAGTTTATCAATGCAGGATGCTCCTGGCTTATATTTACGCGATCACAAAGCGTTCCAAATTGGCCGAATTTGAATTAAGGCGCCTGGCCAATAGCGGGTTTGAATCAGCCAAACTCTACAATGCTCTCGCCTACGCGTCATGGGCCCAAAAGTTTAACAAGCAGGCGGTGGAATATTACGAAAAGGCTCTTGAATTGGACGGAGCCAATGCTACGGCTCTTAACGGCCTTGGTTTTGTTCTTGTGGATTCAGATATGGATGTCCTGAGGGGGCTTCGCTGCTGCAAAAAAGCGGTGTCAATTAAACCTCATAATGCGGCTTATTTCGATTCTCTCGGCTGGGCGTATTATAAAAACGGAGAACTGCTTGAGGCCAGGACTTGGTTGCGCAGAGCTCTGGAAGCCGCGCCGAAGCAGAAAGAAATTAAAGAGCACTTAAAAACCGTTATGGGAGAAAAATGAGAGCTTCAAAAGTTTTTTTTGTTTTTCTTCTCCTGGCGCTTTTGCGGGCGGGGCTTGGCGCGCAGGAGGGCCTTCCTCCCCTGCTTTACTATCCCGGCTCCAACGACGGCATTGACGTAGATACTGTATATGCCAGAGACGAATTTCGCATTGGCGTTCAGGCTTACAACCGTTTTTTGTATAATGAGGCGATACGCTCTTTTGAACGCGCTCTTTCATTCAGGCCCGGAGAACCTCTTATTCTGGATTGGCTTGGTAAAGCTTATTACCGTTCCGGTATTGAGAATACGGCTTTCAGGGTCTGGCAGGCTGCCGCGGAAGGATACGGCTTTTCATCAGGACAGGGCATACTCATCTCCAGCCGTATGGAAACTTTAAGAAACCGGCGCATCCTTCTTCCTGTAGCTGAGGATAACGTACGTTATGTTGAATCAGGCAGGTTTCCCGGCAGGCAGGAGCAGCTGGTTTATTACAGCCAGCCCACATCGGTGCTAGCGGAGAATGACGGTTCCGCTTGGGTAGTGGCATACGGAAGCAACGAACTTGTCCGCATTGATACTAACGGTATTATCCGCGACAGAAAGCGCGGGCCGATAAACGGCTTCGACAGGCCCTACGATCTTGTTCGGGGACTTGACGGAAACCTGTATCTGTCGGAATTCAGGGGTAACCGGGTTTCTGTTCTTTCTCCCTCCGGGGACTGGCAGTTCTACATTGGTTCAAAGGGCCAGGGACCCGGCCAGTTTGTCGGGCCTCAAAACCTTACTGTTGATGATGAAGGTTATCTTTACGTCGTTGATTACGGAAACCGGCGTATTTCTAAATTCGATCCTTCAGGAACCTTCATTCTTTCCTTTGGCGTCAGGACTCCGGGCTTTCAGGGTTTTCTTTCCCCGACAGGAATCGCGGCCCGCGATGGAAGAATATACGCGGCGGATAATTTGTTAAAACAAATTTTCATCTTCGACAGGAACGGAACATATCTGGGGCCGCTGCTGCAGGAAGGTTTAAGTTCCCCGGAGAGTCTTCGTTTCCTTTCGGACGGAAAGATCCTGGCAGTGGATTCAAACCGCGTCATCATAATCGATCCGGACACCGCAATTGTACGTGAACTTGGTGTACTCAGAAACTCTTCAAGCGTCCGTGTTACCGGAGCTGATATGGATATTAACGGGAACCTGCTTTTAACGGATTTCAGAACCGGGGAAGTTGCGCTCTTGACCCGTATTGATGATATGGCCGCCGGTCTTTTTGTCGAAATAGTCAGGGTTGTAACCGATAATTTTCCAATGATCACAATGGAAGTTGAAGTTACTGACAGATTGCGCCGTCCCGTGATTGGACTGGATCAGAGGAATTTTCTACTGAGCGAAGGAGGACAGGCGGTCGCTGAACAGAATTTTCTTTCCTCCGCCAATCGCTCTTCAAACACTGATATTTCAATACTCATTGAGCGTTCCCCTTCAACCTTCTTATTGAGGGACGATCTTGCCACGGCGGTTAGGGACATTAGTTCCGCCGCCGGAAGGATTGTGTCGATAGTCTCCGCCGCGGAACAACCTTCGAGAGATAATCCGGACACAGCGCCGGGGAATACCCCAAGCCTCAGGCTTGCCGCGGCGGCAAGGGGCAATGCCGCCTCCTATTCGTCCGGATGGCGTTTTGATCTGGCTCTGCGTCTTGCCGCGACGGATCTCCTTAACGGAGAAAAGAAACGGGCGGTGGTTTTTGTTGGCGCGGGAAACTCAAGCGGAGCTGCCGACAGCCTTGGCGCCTCCTTCGACCAATACAGCCTTTCGGAGCTGGGTTCCTATTTATCAAACAATAACATTGCATTTT
>Ga0209755_10004864_pt1 | contig 15591 bp, 11 predicted proteins | sample TergutCo191P1_FD_187301 | JGI IMG/M metagenome (GOLD analysis project Ga0209755, IMG submission 187301) | Cornitermes sp. P1 segment gut microbial communities from Petit-Saut dam, French Guiana - Co191P1 (SPAdes) (version 2) | ecosystem: Host-associated > Arthropoda: Insects > Digestive system... | reverse complement strand
TGGCAATTCGGACTTTTGTTGTATCTGACTGTACAATTTCGTAATCAAAATCATTTCTTATTTCAATTCCGGCAGAATACAGCATTACGCCTGTACTATACTGATATTCTTGCAATTCAGAATTGTAGCCATCATATATATACCATACATATACTCCATCCCCCCATTCAAAATTACCTACTGTTCCGCTTCCAATTGATCCATCCGCTCCAAGATGGAAGTGACCATGAGGATTTTCCCATATTCCCGCAAATGCGGATAAATCTCCGTTGCGGATTTCAGGGTATGGGTTGGAGGGAGTAACGGCGGCTTGTGTTTGTTCTGCCGTTGTCTGCGATTGTGTCGAACCTTCGGTTCGCTCGCCTTTTTTTGTGCAGGCTGTGAAAGCCATTGCGATGATTGCTGCTACCAGCCAGAGGCTGGTAGCTTGGAGTTTTGCTTTCGCAAAACTCCTGCTTTTTAAAATTGTCTTTTTCATATTCACTCCTTTTAATAAAATATTTTTGCGCGAGAGTGGGAAGATTTTTCCCATTCGCTGCATAATCATAAATCACCCTCTTACTGCTTCATCAAAAACTTGAATACCGGTAATTATGAATAATTTCTTCGTTGCTGTTGCTTGCCAGCGTAACTCTGTATACCCATTCATTAGGTATGTCTTCTATGCTTATTATTCGCAGTCCTATATTTCTATTTCGCAATGGGCGTGTTTCGTGGAATAATTTATTAGCGAAATCCTGCAATTCATCTGTACCGTCTGAAATAGCTTCCAAAAAAGCGACACCGTCAATATCAAAGATTTCGCCAAAGAAAGTATTTAACAATGAAAGCTGATAATAATAATCTCCGGCATCTTCAGGATGAGCCAGCGTAGCTCTGAAAGCCGCAATGTCGCCGTTTTCTATAGAGGCAATGCGTTTGTTTATTTTATCTAAAATATCCGCAGGGATATTTGCGGCGATTTGGGCTGGCAATTCTCTTGACAAGTAAAACACATCATCGTTTGTCGGGAAACCGTCAAATTGAAAAATTAAGATACGATCCTTTGATGTATCAGATACAACTAAATTCTGCCCTAAGTAAATTTGAACACCTGCAGGATACAGCCCTATTTCATAACCTAAATGTCCTCCGTCATATAAACTCCACATATAAGCGCCGTTGTTTTCATTGAAATCGCCGGTCGTTATACCGTCTATAGACCTTGTAGAACTGTTGACGAAAACTCCGTTTGCAAAAAGCTGATTTTGGGTATAGGCATTTGCCCATGTTCCGGCAAAATCTGACATATCTCCTGCGAGGATTTTCGCGTAAGAGCCGGAGCCTGCGGCTGTTTTTGTTTGCGCTGCGGATAAATCGCCATGCAGGATTTTTTCGGCGTTGGCGGCGGCTAATGCCTCGGCTGCTTGTGTTTCGCTTTTTTTACTGCACGATGTAAAAATCAATACAAAAATTAAAACGCAAATTAAACTAAATTTAAAATTCATATATTTTCTCCTTTATATTTATTTTTTTTATTCAAAATTCTTCTAATAGCTGCGCTTCTGTAAATTGCTGTTTCTTTTCTTCCCAGACGCCGTTATTATTCAATACTCCGGTGGTGAGGATATAAATATCTCTATCAGGATCATAATCCTGATAATCTCTGCGCATTAAAGTTAACTTGCCGTTAATCCATTTATAATCACTGCTTGTATACATCAAACCTGCGTGTCCGTTATTTGTATGTAAATTTAAAATCTGTCTTTCTTCATTAACGAAAATGTTCGGCAAACCTGACAATTCTTCATTGTACTCGTATCTTTTTCTTTTTGTATCATAGATGAAATAATTATACCAGAATGTAGTAGCTCCTGATCCGTTATAAATGGCAATGTCCATATACCCGTCAAAATTAAAATCATCAACAGCAATGTTATATGTACTTTCTTCACCGATTGAGTTATACGGATACCAGTCTTCAGGAATATCAAGCGTATGATTGTCGCCGTAATAATCGAAAGTTATTTTTTCTGTAAAATAATATCCGCCTTCATCGTTAGAATGATAAAAAACAGTCATGGGGATTAATTGATCTTTAAAGGTTACGTTATACGCAATTTGAGATGTCTGCTCCGGCGTTCCCTCTTCTAAAAAAGATAAATCAATATTTAAGGGCTCAGCCTCGCCGCCGGCAGGACCTGTATCTCCGATTTTATATGTTTTTGTTTCATTGTTTTTTGTGCAGGCTGTAAAAGCCATTGCGGTAATTACGATTACGGCAAACACTGTTTTCGCGATTGTTAAAAAAGTTTTCATGTTATCCTCATATTCAACTCGGCGTATGCCGAGCGATTTAATCGAACACGAAACTACGTTTCGTGATAACTCCTTTTAGTTAATTAACGCTATTACGGTCATATATTCCTTTAACAATATCTATGACATAAGCTCGTGTACCGGCAGTGCCATGACCTACGCCGTCCATTATTATCAGTTTCCAGTTAAATGGCAGATTATAGCGTTCGCAATAATCCTTGCTTGCCTGATAAAAATTCAGCATTCTTTCGTAGCGGTTGTTTCCCTGCCGCGCCGCTCCTACCGAACTTGCAAGCGCCCAATGATTGGGATCATTATCCTGATTGCCGATTAAAATATACATGCGCCTTGCAAAATTTTGATTTATTAAATTTCTGTAAAGAGGAAGTAAATCTCTGATGCCGAGTATATAATCTGTCTGTTCATCAGGGAATGTAATCGTTCCGGTGTTAGCTGCTATCGAATAATCCATTAAACTGCTTTGACTTAACATTGTCGCTCTATGTGTGAATTGAGCCCCTGCGGACTGCCCAAAAAGAATATATTTACCGGCTTGTATATTAAAACGTCTGCAAAAATCAAGATACATATTGTCAATTTCCCGCGGCATCCATCTTTCGGGGTTTTCAATATTGCCCGATATATTTAATCTTTGATATTCAGCGGCAGGAAAAGTGCCCCGCTCAAATTCAGGTACGATAACAATAATATTCTCTGTTTCCGATAAATACCTCATGGTATTAATTGTCCCTTCCGCGTCTGATCTGTCGTTCAGGCTTTCAGGACGCATGGCAAATAAAACTTTTGTTTCATTATTTACGGTTTGCGGCATAGTGTAAAAAATTGTAGTTCTCTTGTCGTTTGCAAGAGTATATGTATAATTTTTGATTTCCGTTCTTTGAGATTGGGAAATACTTCTGATAGTTGTTTGAGGTCTGTATATAGCAGCTTGAACATTAATATTGTTGGAAAATGTAGTGGCAGGAAGCATATCAACAAATTTTACTGTCCAATAGATTGCGCGGCTTGCGTTAGAGCCGGACGGACGGTGAACAATTCCAACTCCAATGTGCGAAAGCCCCCTTCTTAAAATAATATTTCTGTGTGTTTCAGAATTCATATAAGCTGCAACCATTTGTTCCGGCGTGTTGCTGTTTCCTGAGGTGAAAATGTTCCACCATGTCATATTTGTTATACCGGATCTCCTTATTCTTTCCGCATTACTTGAGCCGTCAGAACCTGTACCGCTCACAAAATTACCCCGAAGCATATCCTCGCTGTGAGCGCGGGCAATAGAAGCAAGCGTATCATGCCAAGTCAATGGCAGCAGATTTTGCTTTGCCCTTTCAATATTGATAAGTTCAACGACACGCCTTTCCTGCGCCGCTGTATTTGAGGTTTGCGCAAACGCTGTTCCCAAAACGCACAGCGCGAATAACGTAATCAAACTTAATTTCAATTTCATAAATTACCTTTACCCATAAACCTTGCCAAAAACACCCCTGTTCCCGTCAGAGTCTATGATGATTAGATTCTCCATGTCTGAACTGAATAAAAAGTAATAAGTATTCCAGTCATACTCAACAAACAAGCGGCCTTCTGGAGTATAGCCCCAAATACCGGAGCGGGCTAAACGCAAGTGTGGATCGCCTTGTTCATAAACATTTACCGTTTTGTCAGTCAGGAAATGTATTGAAGGAGATTCCCCAAAGAAATAAACATTTCTCCCGCTTTCAAACATCCATGTTCCAAGAACAAAATCATCGCTGGGGGGGTGCAGTTCTCCCTCCCGGTAATACACATCATAGCTTGAACCAACTGATTCCACAAAAATGCGGTCCATTGTAATATGCGTTGCGACGACATCCCAGCCGTAATCTTCGATGTAATTTCTAACGGCAACATCGGCAGGATAAAGCCATACTTCAAAGCCGCCTGCTTCTCCCCCCATATTAACAATCCATTGATAATAGGTTCCGGTTATATGCTGATCATTTTCATTTCCTATTTTGAATCCGTAAGCTGTTTCCCCTGCATTAAATGTTCCGTTCGCCCTGAGCTGTCTTCTTTCTCCCCGACCGTTTACCCATGTTCCTGTAAAAGCGGATAAATCTCCATTCAGGATTTCAACATACGACCCGCCAAGTTCGTCGGGGTCGATTGACTGCGGCTGGACTGCGGGATATTTACCTTCCCGGTAATACACACTGCTGCTTATAAAAGGTGAATCTGACATTATACTTGCTGTTCTGACAATACGATCTTTAGTGTTATCGGTCGGGAAAATACCCTGGGTCAGATTGTTGTCTACAAGATATTCTCCTCTTATATCATTATCAACGCCGGATGGAAACAGATCCAGGACAATGTAGATATCACCAAGCCGTTCATCATTCTCAACAAGCAGTACATTCCAAGAATATTTTGCGTCCGCTCCCTCCCCGGTCCTTTTGAAATCGAAGGCTCTGATACCATCATCACCCCACATTCCGTCAGCTTTTAGCTGTACTCTTTCGCCGTCTCCGTTTACCCATGTTCCCGCAAATGCGGATAAATCGCCTGTGAGGATTTCAAGGTGTGGGTTGGAGGAAGTGGCTGTTTGTGTTTCACTTTTTTTCGCGCAAGACGCGAACATAAACACTGCGATTAACAATAAAACTGTTAAATAGATTTTCTTTTTCATGCATTATTCCTTTCATCTGCCTCTGCGGAAGACTTCATAATAAGTCCCTTCATCACCGGCATTTCCAAAATTTGGATTATTATCTGTAAGGGTAAGAATGTTTCCCCTTATTTGATATGAAAAATATAAAACTTCAGGTATATTCAATTCCCCTCCCTGATTATCAGGTTTTATTTCCAATCTGCCGTCATCAGTAATTTTCCATTTGCCAAAGACCGATAAAGATGTTTCTTCTGAGGTTATATGTACATTGCCGTCAGAGTGGAAGAAAACTGTGGTTAATTCCCTGAAATGCTGGAAAAAATAAAGCCTTTCGCCGGATTGAAAATGCCACACTCTTCCGCCAAGATCGCCTGCTGCAACGTTATTTCCCGATTGCAACTCTCCTTCGCGGTAATATACATCGTCGTTCGTGGGAGTGCGTTCAGAGCCGTATTGAATAAATACTCTGTCTCTTGTTGTATCTGTTATGACTGTGCCGCTCCAATGCACAAACTCAACTCCGGCAGGGAATATAGACACATCGGCTTCATAATCATCAGAAAAGTAATATAAATTATTATCTATTAATTGTAATCTGCCGTTTGCTTTAATCTGCATTTTCTGTCCATGAACATCAACCCATGTTCCCGCAAAAGCGGATAAATCTCCATATAAGATTCCGTCATATAAGGTTGGGTTGTTGGGTTCTTCATAGAAATACATTTCTTCAAACCGCCATTTTACATTAGAGTTAATCGAAGCGGTTTTCCATTCAACATTACCAGATTCAAAGTATTCTGTTGTTTGTACTGTATTCCAACCTTTTTTTAGGATCATACCGTCTACATTAACATCTCTATCAACATACCAGAATGAAATATAAACTGATTCCCATTCACTCTCATTTAATATCAATTGAAATTTTGCAATACGAGCGCCGTTACTGTTAGCGCCATAAATTTCATAGAAAGTAATGTAATTTGTTTCTCTGTCGCTGATATTATAGTGACTCGGAAAACCTGACATTTCACTGCCTAACCACCCCATTTCGGAATCGGGTGTTTCAGGAAGAGTAAAAGTAAAGCCTCCGTTGGTATAAGAACCTGTATTATTAAATATATTATTCATTCCCATTGCAACGTGTAAATTTGTTATTATCGAATTGAGGGTGTCACCGTTTTCTACCCGTGCTGTTATCACACCGTTAAATGCGCCTCCTGCGGCGGTTGCGCTTTCACTTTTCCCTCTGTTACACGCTGTAAACAGCAACACGCAGATTGTAAAAATTGCGAAGATTGCTGCTACCAGCCAGAGGCTGGCAGTACCATTTAATTTAAAGTTTCTCATGTTCACCCCTTTTGTCTATTTAAAATATATTACAAAAAATACTACATTTATTGAGCATTCCAGCCGGGATTATGGCAACGGGTTAATTCAATCCAACCTGTGCCGTGTATTAACAAGTCGATATTATTGGGATCGATTGTTTCATACTCCGAATTTTCAGTAAATTCATTGGGTGTCCAGCCGGATTCAAAATCAATGAATTGTTTATATTGAAGCGTTAAGTTATATTTACCCCTGGCGTCTATTAACAAACTCCATGTGCCGTCGTGCTTTTGATATAAATCGCCTTTTCTATAATATCCGTCTGCGGTAAAGATATAATGCTCCTGTCCGTGACAACTGGCGGTAATAGTTCTTGAATGCCATTCCCCTGTCAATTCGGCTGGTTCCCACACATTTGATTGTGAAGCGGATTCGCCTACGTAGTAATATATTTCATCTGAACGATAAGCAACATCAACTTCGGGATAGAACATACGCACTTTTGATGTATCGGTTGAGATTTTACCATTGCCGCCTATTACTTCTACTCCAACAGGATATAATTGAGCATTAAAAGCGCCGCGTCCCATACCTTCATAATTTAATATACTTACAAACCAATAATAAGAATCATTGTCCAATCTTTGAAAACCTGAAGCAGCTCTGGCATCATTACTGCCTTCTTTGTAAACAGTTCCGTCTGCTCTGACTTCTTGTTTTATACCTTCACCATTTACCCATATTCCCGCAAATGCGGATAAATCCCCTGTGAGGATTTCAGGATAGGGGTTGGCTGTTTGCGTTACAACTGTTTGTGTTTGTTCCGCTGTCGCTGTTTGCGATTGTGTCGAACCTTCGGTTCGCTCGCTTTTTTTTGTACAAGCCGTAAAAGCCATTGCAATAATTGCTGCTACCAGCCAGAGGCTGGTAGCTTTGAGTTTTGCTTTCGCAAAACTCCTGTTACTTAGAATAAATCTTTTCATTTTCATAACTCCTTTATTGACTATAATTTTTATTGACTTAAATGCGCAGATATTCGAAATGCGGCTTCTGTTACATCGCGGACATAAGACGATACTTCCAAAAGATAGACGGTATTGGGCTGCGCCGCGATTTCAATTCTTGAATGATATTCGCCGCTGTCGTCAATGCTTGATTTAATAAACTGCTGACCGTTATAAACATCCAGCAATATTTCAACTTCGCTTTCGATTACCAGTGATATATAAAATGTATCAACCGATCTTATGTTATAACGCTCTATCCAGTCTCTGCCTACAACTCCTGTTACTGATGATCCGGCACGCAGTTCCTCATATTCAAGCACGGTTTGCGATTCGCCTTGCAGATAATAAACTTGATTACTGTAGCGTCTGTCGATAGCAATACGGTCTTTTGTTGTATCGGTTTGAACACGCCGGTTATCTTCGTCTGTTACTTCTGTTCCTGCAGGAAACAGAAATACCGGCATACTAACGACACCCGTAGATAAATCCCATGAATAAGCATCGCCAATTTTTTTAATATTGGATACAGAATAACCTATGTCTTGAAGGAGTCCGTCTTTTGTTAGGTCTACCCAGCCGCCGCCATGATCGTTTACCCATCTTCCGGCAAAATCGGAAAAATCACCGCTTAGGATTTTTGCGTAAGGGGTTGTTGTTTGTGTTGTACTTTGCGCAGCAGTATCGGCAGAAAAAGAGCGAATAGCGCGAACAGAATAAGCGAAGTCGTTTGTATTATCGTTGTATTCTTGTTTGCCATTATCAAAATTTTGATTCCATGCGTTATATTCGTTACCTTGCGATGATGACCAGAATGATAATCTTGTACTCTCAAAATGGTTTCTTTGTTTGTATAACTCGTTTAATTCATCTTTACTTGGCAGAAACCAATCGTTTTTACCGCCGCCGCGAAAATCAACACAGGCTTGTGCGGCAGGAGCAGCGCCTGCGGCAAGCATTAATCTTGTATTTTCCTTTCCGGTTCCAATAGTTGTTTGGGTACCTATATTATTAAAAAAATATCCCCAAGCGTGTGATGATGTAATATCGAAATTGACAGCGGCTTCCATATACCGCCAACCATTAGAATCATTTCCTTTATCATAAAAAACAATACCGCCGCCAGGACCTATATCTCCGATTTTGTATCTTGCAACTGTTGTTTGTGTTTGTTCTGCTGTTGCTGTTTGCTGTTGTGTCGAACCTTCGGTTCGCTCGCTTTTTTTTGTGCAAGCCGTAAAAGCCATTGCGATGATTACTGCTACCAGCCAGAGGCTGGTAGCTTGGAGTTTTGCTTTCGCAAAACTCCTGTCACTTAGAATGAATCTTTTCAATTTCTTTTCTCCTTTTTTTGTTCGTTAATTTCCTTCAAACGGAATTTTTATTATAGTACCGGAAAGTTCCGAAAGAGTACCCGGTTCTCCATCCATTGTTCCCATTCCAAAGTAAAAGTTTTTGTTATGTTCCTCAAATGAGCGCGCAAAAGTGTCAAAGCGGAAACTGCAAATTGTTTCAAAATTTATAAAATTGACAGTTTTGTACACAATGACGGTATAATCATTTCTGTTTTTTACATTGGCAAGTATATAAGCAAATGTATCATTGTTACGATTGATAATGTCTATTGCCTCAGCAGACGGGTTTGGTAAACTGACTGTAGAGATTGTACTTGTAGTAGATAATCCCCTTGTATAGTACAACCCTGCGGGCTCTCCCCAGCTATCGTTAGTTTCACCTTGTTTATACAGAATAAAAGCAAGTGTATTTCCTAAAATAGCATATTTTCTTATAATGTATCGAGCGTCATCCAATGTTTCAGAAAAAATCCCAAGGACGGCGTCATCCGCCGCGTTATCGTTTCTGTCTATCACAGTGCCGCGCAACCTGGTTCTGGTTTGTCCGCCGGTTGTTACTCTCCTTGCGCTGTTTCCTGCAAAGCAGTACAAGCTGTTCCCCCATGCGATCAATGTATAATGCCGCGCTGTGGCAGTAAAGTTTTTAGGGGCCGACCATGTATTGCCTTCGTCAGAAGAATACATAATCCCTCTGGAACCTTCTATATCGGAGTTACCGCCGATACCTGTATACAATTTTCCGTTAAAGCCAATAATATCAAGAACGTGTATTCCGCCGGGTATGGTTGGTCTTTTCAGCCATGTGCCGTCTGTCTGCCTGATATAATAATTGCCCCAGTCCCAGCCTTGTGCGCTGGGTGCGCCGACTGTACCTCTGGCATCTGTTCCGGGAGCGTAAAGCCTGCCGTTAATTTCCCGAAAAATCCATAACTGTTCATCGTCACCGCCATTTGGTCTGCGTGTGCGAACGCCATTTACACTAACATATACCTCCTCTCTGACAAATCTATCTGTCGCGGTATCTATTGCGATAATCGGTATTGGTCCTCTGTTTATGGCTCCTGAGGGAGAAGAGTTTGTCCAGCTTCCGTATCCTATGTAAATACGATTTCCAAAGAGATGCATATCCCAAACATTACGGGCATAAGCAAAGTTAACGGAATTGCTGCCTGTGATATGCTCTTTAATATTGCCTATATTTTTAATTTTGCTATTTGTCTGGGCAAAGGTATTAACCGATAAAAGTAATACAATTAAAGCTAAAAATAACTTCTTCATTAAAAACCCCTTTTTAAAAAAAACACGATATATGTTTTATTTTTCAATATTTCACCTCACCGTAAAATCAATGCTGTTGGGAACACCGTCAATAGACATCGTTGCGATTCGCCATTGATCGTTAGCGGAGGGTCTAACAACAATTCTCAGTTGATAGTGTTCGGGTCTAACTGTATTTGGAACAGTGCAATTAAAAGTTGTGGTTAGCTGGTTTCCAACACGAAGCCCGATATTTCTGGTTCCGACAACTGCTACAACATTGCCGCTATTATCAACTAACGCCGCTCCTACTTGACCGTTGAATTGTTCTCCGCTTCGATTTCTCGGTTTTAGGGTAACGGTAAACCGTTCATTTTGAGTTACAGAAATTTTTTCAGGTGAAAAATTCTCTATCACTATTCCATAACCGCTTATTGTATTATTACCGGCCGGCATTCCTCCGGCGTCAGGTTTTATGTTAATGATGATATGTTGATCATTATACCAGCTTCTGTTTCCTCCCGGGTTTAAATTGTTAAGAAAATACCAACCGTCACTACTTCCGCCCCATCCCCAGTTGATATGAAACCTTCCTGTACTGTCATATCCGTCCACAATAAAAGAATGATCGCTTCCCGGATGATAGCCCCTGTAATACACTGGAAGCCCTGCGTCTAACTGCTGTTTTATTATTACTTCCCATGCGGCATCGTCGTATAATACACGCTCAAGAAGTTGAATGCTTTTATCATAACCGAAATAGGTTGTTAAAACGGCTGGCAAATCTCTTGAGCGATAGCTACTGCCGATAAAGTCTCTTTTCCATGCTGCACCAACATGGTAAGCAAGAACTGCGACTGCGTTCCGCTGTGCGTCGGTACTGTCTCTGCCGTCTCTACGGTAGCTATTAAGCATATTTGCCCAATTATAAGTCACATTTAAATTCACAGGTTGTTGTGTTCCTGTTGTTATTGAATAGGACTCGCTCTGTCCGCTTCCGCGTACAGGGTGATTGTGAAACTTCATTATTTGTATAGCGGCGATTACACCGCAGCCGGTAACAGGGCGTGTGTTTCCGTTCATAGGCAGCAAAAGGTTAAACGGATTGCCTTGATGCCACTTTGTTTGTATCAAAGGTCTTACAACTGCGTTGGGATTGTGTGCTTCGGTTAACAGAGAAGCAAGTTCGGAATCGTTCGGTATATACGCAGTATTACCGCTGTCAACTTCTTGCGCGTTCATATAACCGCTATTAACAAAAAATGCAGACATTACAAATAACGCTATCAAACCGCTTTTTACTTTCATAATCACTCCTTATTGTTCACTGTTATCTGTATCTTTACCTCACCGTAAAATCAATGCCGGTGGGAACATCCGCAGTCAGCGTACCAACTCTCCATTCGCCTCCGGCAGGTCTTGTAACAATTCTTAACTGGTATCGTCCCGGCCTTACTGTATTGGGTACTGAACAATTTATTTCAAGGGGATTAGTATTGCTGTATCCGATGCCAAGCGCTCCTGTGTTTCTGCTTCCGATAACCGCAACGATATTGCCGCTGTTATCTACTAACGCTGCGCCTGTCTGTCCGCCGACCCATCTTTCCTGTGCTCTGTTTCTCGTACGCGCGGTAACAGTAAACGATTCATTTTGAGATACAGCGGTTTTATCAACTGTAAATACAGTTAACTCAAGTCCGTATCCGCCGCCGGTTGCCCCTCTTTCAACGCTAACAGTGAGATTAAGAGTGTTGGGAATATTGTTGCCTATCGCGGATTTTGTAATAACTTTCCAGCTGCCGCCTTCGGTCCTGATAACAGTCATCAACCTGTATTGCCCGGATCTTACGGTTTCGGGTACAAAACAATATATCGCTGAATTGCCGGTAGTAGTTTGCGGGTTTAACGCCGCGCGGTTTCTTAATCCGATAACTTGTACAATACTGCCGTTATTGTCAACTAACGCCGCTCCCAGCTGTCCGCCGGGAAAACTGTCCAAAACACTCACGTTTCTTATTGCCGGAGTAACCGTAAACAGTTCATTTTGGGATACGGAAGCCTTGGCGGCAGTAAAAGCCGTTAACGCTATTTCATAACCTGTAGAAACTCCTCCCGCGTCAGGTTTGACATTGATCATGATTCTATGATTGTTGTACCATCTTTTGTTAGCGCCGCCGGGATTCAAATTATCAAGGGAATACCAGCCGTCATGTCTGCCGCCCCAACCCCAGTTGATATGAAACCTGCCGGCGCTGTCGTATCCGTCCACTATAAAAGCATGATCGCTTCCGGCGGAAGCGCCGCTTCCAGGATTATCCCCCCAATAAAATACAGGAAGCCCGGAATCCAACTGCTGCCGTATCATTGCCAGCCATTCGGCATCGGTGTAAAACATACGCTGAAGGCGCTGAATACTTCTGTCATAACCAAAATTATTAACTATTTCCTGATAATAGGGGTAACTTGCGGCAACATAGTAAAACAACGTACCTACGGCGTTCTGCTGCCGTTCGTTACTGTCCCTACCGTCGCTGCGATAGGTGTTGAGCATATTAGTCCAATCAAAACTAACATCGTAACTTACGGATGTTATATTTCCGACCCTGCTCGTTCTGAAGGAACCTGTCCTCACCCCCCGGCCACGCGCTGGGTGCCGGTGATAGTTCAGTAATTGCGCGATAGCAACCGGCCCGCAACCTGCAATATTGCGTTTGCCGTTAATTACAGCGTACATACTGTTGAACGGAAAGCCCTGATGCCATTTTGTCTGTATCAGCGGCTTGACCACGGCGTTGGGGTTCGGCGTTGTTGTTAATAGCGAAGCAAGTTCGTTATCATTGGGTATGAACGAAACGCCTTCCCCTTCCTGCGGCGAGTCATCTCTATCACCGGATTCCTGCGCGTACAGGAAACCGCTATTGGAAAGTGACAGCATGAGCATTAATAAAAATGTTGTTAAACCAAATTTTATTTTCATAAATATTTCTTTTATTATTTCCTAAGATGAAACTCTGTCAGCGAAAGAGAGCCGTCAAAACCGCTCTCGCCTATATAAAAATATCTTCTTGTATTTCCGTCTATAAAAGATATTCCGCGAGACGGCATTCCGTTGCCGACATTTGTATTTGCCTGAAACGCTTCACTATATTCAGAAGATTTTAATTCGGGGATTGTAAACAATGTACTTTCAACTATCCAAGAATCGGCTTCATAATCATAATCGACAACTATAAAACTAAAATCCTTAACCGTGATGTCTGATGTTATCGCAATCACATCGCCGAGGTTGCCTTTATCTTCAAATTCGTGAACTTTCCTAAAAGTAAAATGCTTATCACGAGAAAATCCTATTTGAATAATTGCATTTCCAGATAAAGCGCCTGTATCAGATTCTAAATAAAAATAATCTTTAGGATCATCGGGAAGATCATGCCCGTATGTTAACCGGACTTTTGTATTATCAGTTTTAAGAATACTTCTGCCTAATAAGACATCCACATCGACAGGGTATAACATTACCCCAAAACCGCCAAATTCCCCCTCCGATACGTTCCAGTTATATGCGTCTCCATGTTTACGAAAACCGCTTGCTGTTTGTGTTCGATTTGAAGAAATTGTTCCGTTTGAATTAAGCCAGAGTCTCTCGCTTCTTCCGTTTATCCAATATGCCGAAAACTCTGATAAATCTCCGTTTAAGATTTTATCATAATTAAAGACATTAGGATCATATTCTCCCGCTGCGTCTTGTTGCGCCCACATTATCGCAAAATTCGCCCATTTTTCATCTTCTAAATCCTTTTCACTGTAATATACATCATCGCTTGTCGTAATACGTTCAGCCGCAGAAATAATAAAATAAATACGGTCTTTTGTAATATCTGTTTGAATATTCCCGTAATAATTTACAAATTCGATACCTTTTGGAATAAAATAAACATCATAAGCAAATTCCCCAGGAACAACATTTTCCCACATATAATTACCGGTTGATGATAAAAATAAAAAATTTCTGGATATTTCCATGTTATTAATTGTTCCGTCTGGTTTTAGCTGTACTCTTTCATCATGACCGTTAACCCATGTTCCTTCCCAAATAGATAAATCTCCATTTAAGATTGTGGAGTATTTGCCAGATTCATTCTGAGAAGAGTTTTCGGCTTTTTTAGTACAGGCTGTAAAAGCCATTGCGGTAATTGCAATGACAACTGTTAAAATAAATCTTTTCATTTTTTTTCCTTCCTTTTTAGCCGCGGCGAACCAAGGGTTCGAAGCGGCTGATTTAAATCGTCGAACCTTTGGTTCGCTGGCTCCGCAACACGGAGACAATTTTTCCTTTTCTTCACCTAACCGTAAATAGAATACTTGTCGGACCGCCTTGATAAGAATCCGTCACAATTCTCCATTCATTGCCGGCTGTTCTGACAACCATTCTTAATTGATAACGCCCCGGCGGTACGGTATCAGGTACGATGCAATTCATGTTTATCGGATTGCCGGTTGTTCCGGGGTTCCGGGGATCGGCAGGTGTGTTGTTTGTGCGTATTACCGCTGCAATAATGCCTGCGTCATTTACCAGCGCAGCGCTGTAGTTGCCGCCTGGAAATCTCTCGGAACTTATATTCCTGAATCTGGCGCTGACAGTTAATTGTTCATTTCGAGCTGCGGAAGTTGTACTGGCAGCAAAATCACCTATCGCTATTCCGTAACCACCGCTCTGTGCAGCCCTTCCCGCAGTAACAGTAATATTAAGAAAGTTAGGCACTCCGCTTCCGACAGCGGATCTTGTCATAATTTTCCATTCTCCGCCTGTCGGTCTTACGGCAATCATTAATTTGTATTGTCCCGGTCTTACTGAGCCAGACACATAACATTGCATTTCTCTCGTACCTGTAGCGCCGGGATTTCGCGCACTGTAATTCGCGGTTCCGATAATCTCCACTATTCTGCCGTTGTTATCTGTCAAGGCGGCAGCCGCTTGTCCGCCCGGGAAAAATCCTGGACTTCTCATATTGACAGTAACAGAAAACGCTTCGTTCTGAGATATATTTGTTTTACCGGAAGCAATACTCTCGATAAAAAGTTCATCGCTGCCTGTGCCGCCTTGATTTGGTTTTATATTGATTATCATAAATTGGCTGTTAAACCATCTTCTGTTTCCGCCCGGGTTTATATTGTTCAGAGAATACCATCCGTCATCCTTTCCTCTCCAGCCCATATTTATATGAAACCTTCCCTGACTGTCGTATCCGTCTATTACAAAGGCGTGGTTGCTGTTGTTGCCGGTTCCCCAGTAATAAAGAGGAAGACGCGCATCCAACTGCTGCCGTATTATTGCTTCCCATTCGGCATCGGTATAAAATACACGGGAAAGTCTTTGAATGCTTCTGTCATACCCGAAATTATTAACAAGCAATGTTGCATGACCGCCGCCTGTGCCTCTTGCCATACCATAATGATAAAATAATGCAGCTACGGCGTTTCGCTGTCTTTCATTACTGTCTCTGCCGTCAATGCGGTAGCTGTTAAGCATATTGTTCCAATCATACGCGGCATCTAAATTTACGGAAGGGACTGTGATTTTATGCGGACCCAACACTGTGCTTTGTCCGCTTCCGCGGACAGGATGTCTGTGATACGCCATTATTTGCACTATCGTAGTAGTTCCGCAATCAGTTACAAGCCG